>FLNY01004037.1_pt1 | contig 121387 bp, 110 predicted proteins | sample 1140381 | NCBI WGS metagenome assembly FLNY01 (sample SAMEA3878172, study PRJEB12797) | bioreactor metagenome | biome: Moose rumen | place: Sweden | collected 2011-10 | reverse complement strand
CTCCGTGCAGGCTGTGAGATCAGTGGCGGCACCTCGTTCTATAACCTCACCACAGGCTGCACCATCGGCAGCGGCAGCAAGAGTGTCGATGTCACAGCCAGCACCTCCATCAGTGGTTCGATGGGCGGCGGCATGGGCGGCATGGGCGGCGGAGGCGGTATGCCTGGTGGCGGACATCATTAATAATCGTAGCCAGTGTCACTGCCGTTCAAGTAGTCAACATCACCGCCGAACGGATCTTCATAGTCATTGGACATCACATCGCCCACATCACCATCTTTGGCAGAGGGTCCGGCTTTGCCCGACAGTATCGAGGACACGGAAACAGGTTCGTCCTCGCTACTGTCGGGTTGTTGTTTCTCTTTCTTCCCCACAATCTCAAACTCCGTAGGTTTCTCTTCAGAATCAGACTGTTGTTTCTGCCCGTCTCCACACGACAACAGAAGCATTACCGCCGGTAACAAATTCCATACCCTTTCTATGTTCATATTAATACTTAGTGCTGCTTATGCTGGTTAATTTGGAAAATCTATAGTGAGTCTATGCCGTCAGCATAAATCTGCGTGGCGGCATCGCCGCGCTCGTCGTCCGTCATATCCACCTTCGGATGGATGTCGAGAGACTCGAGGTTGAAGCCGATGCGGTTCAGGTTCTGGTTGGTGTAGGTGAGTTGCGCGCCAAAAAGACAGATGGTCCATGAGAATTGTACCCAGAGCATGAACAGGGGGAGGGCAGCGAAAGAACCATAGATGGCATTGTAGCCCGTCACCCATATCTGCGAGTGGATATATACCAGTTGCAGCGCCTGCATGGCTATACCTGCCAGGATGCCTGGGACGATGGCGCACGACAGGCGCACCTTCGTGTTCGGCATATAGACATAGAGCACGATGAAGAGCAGCGACAATAATATATAAGGTGACAACTGCAGCAAAGAGTGGACTGCTGAGCCGATGAATGCGAAATGATGCATGGAGTCGCTCACCGTGGCCAACAGGATGGAGAGACCCGTCGAAATGATGATGATGATGGGAAAGAGGAAGAACATGGCCAGATAGTTCGTCATCGAGCGAATGATGGGACGCGAGTTGCTGACCTGCCAGATCTGGTTGAAGGTCTCTTCGATATTATTCACCAGCATCAGCACGGTATAGAGCATGAAGATCAGACCTACGCCGAGGAAGATGCCGCTCTTGGTATGGATAAGGTAACTGTTGACAAAGCCCACGATGACGTCGGCGGCCTGTGGCTGGGAGGCGAGCATGTCGCGAAACCATATCTCGATGTACTTGTTGTAACCAAAGCCACGGGCGATGGCAAAGACCACGGCGAGGATGGGCACGATGGCCAGCAGCGTGGAATATGTGAGGGCAGCGGCCTGCGTCATCACCCGCTTCTCCGTAAAGAATCGGATGGTGAGCCATAGTTTGCGATACAACTGTCTGAAAAACTCCTTCACCTTTTCACTTTTAAAAAGAAAGCACTGCCCCTGTAAGCCGGGTTCTGTACCACTTGCGTGGCGTCTGTCATTTATCTAGACCATGAGTCACCCCATGGCTCAAGCGTTCTACCCTCCACCGTAAATCGGGCGGGCAACCCTCAGACGGTGGTTTACATGAACTTGCAGCCCCCAGCGGACACAGCCCGATGATCACCCATCGGCTGGTGGTCTCTTACACCACCTTCTCACCCTTACCACCCCCGAGAGGGTTAGGCGGTCGTTCTCTTCTGTCCTCACCTACTGTCACCAATATCTTCCACTTTCAGAAGTGGGGTGCCCTGTGCTGCCCGGACTTTCCTCTCGCCCCCCTCTTTCCTCCTTTGAAGGGGGGAGAATAAAAGAGGGGTATGCCAGCGACAGACCGTGGCAGTGCTTTCAGGTTGCAAAGGTAGCAATAATTATCGAGAGGAACAAGAGCAATGTATAGATAATTAAAAAAGCGCAACTAAAACATATTTAAATTCTTAATTTTGTCAGACTTTTAAGATTTGAAGTGTTAATCGCAAATGGGCGTTAAGCCATCCTCTGTAATTGTTAAATCGGGATAAATATTCATGACAATTTGTCATTATACGGATTTTTGCCCCTATCTTTGCATCGTCAAACTTGAAAAAGTTAATGCAGTCGTAGGCTGCCAGTGTTGAATTTTAAATCATAACAAAAATGACTGAGAATATGAAAAAGATTGTAAATGTGGCAACGCCAGCCGTTTGCGCCGTTGCATTGATCCTCTCGGTTGCAGCAATCACCAAGACGAATGCCGCCACCGCCCCCACTCCCTCCAATGCTCCCGTCGTGGCATCCGCTCCCGCCGGACAGCCTGTCGATCTGACCTATGCTGCTGAGAAGGCCCTGCCCTCCGTGGTCTATATCAAGTCGGTACAGAACTCGAAAGTGCAGACCATCGAGTACAGCGATCCCTTCGAGGATTTCTTCTCTGACCCCTTCGGCGGATTCTTCGGTCGCGGACAAGGTCAGGGCAATAACGGCAAGCGCCAGCGCCAGGTGCAGACCCCGAAGCGCGCTGCCGCAGGCTCGGGCGTGATCATCTCTGCCGATGGCTATATCGTGACGAACAACCATGTGGTCGATGGGGCTGACGAACTGACAGTCAGTCTGACAGACAATAAGGAGTATTCAGCCCGCATCATCGGTGCCGATAAGACTACCGACCTGGCCCTTATTAAGATCGACGGCAAGAACCTGCCCGCCATTACCATCGCCAATAGCGACGATGTGAAGGTAGGCGAATGGGTGCTCGCCGTGGGTAATCCCCTTGGACTGAACAACACCGTGACAGCCGGCATCATCTCCGCCAAGGCCCGTACGCTGGGTGCCAACGGCGTGGAAAGTTTCATCCAGACGGATGCCGCCATCAATCAGGGTAACTCTGGTGGCGCACTGGTGAACACGCGTGGCGAACTGGTCGGTATCAACGCCATGCTCTACTCGCAGACAGGTTCGAACATCGGCTACGGCTTCGCCATCCCCACTACTATTATGAATAAGGTCGTCGATGACCTGAAGCAGTTCGGCAACGTACAGCGTGCCATGATCGGCATCCAGGGTACGGACGTGAAGAACTATGTCGATGCTGAGAAAGAGAAGGACAAGGAAGTGGATCTTGGCACCATGGAGGGTATCTACATCGCCAAAGTCGTTGAAGACGGTGCTGCCGAGGCTGCCGGTCTGAAGGAGGGTGATGTAATCACCGCCGTCGATGGACAGAAAGTGACGAAGTTCGGTGAACTGCAAGGCATCCTCGCCAAGAAGCGCCCTGGCGACAAGGTGACGCTCACCTATCTGCGCAATAAGAAGAGCCAGACCGTAACGGCTACATTGAAGAACGAGCAGGGTAACACGAAGGTGGTGAAGAATGCCGACCTCGACGTGCTGGGCGGCACCTTCCGCGCCATCACCGATGCCCAGAAAGAACAGTTGAATATCGGCTACGGCCTGGAGATCATGAAGGTGGCAGGCGGTAAACTGAAAGATGCGGGCGTGCCTAAGGGCTTCATCATCCAGAAGGTAAACGACCAGAGCATCAAGACTGTCGAGGATCTACAGGATGTGGTGAAGGAAGCATCCACCAGCAAGGAGCCTGTGCTCTATATCCAGGGAATCTATCCGACAGGCAAAAAAGGCTATTTTGCCGTTCCTTTGCAGAACGAATAGGCGAAAAAACAGGAAAAATGCCACGAATATGAAAATTCGTGGCATTTTTTTTGGTTGTCTCAGGAAAATGTAATAATTTTGCAGGACTGCTAATAACGAGACCAAATTATGAGACAACTGAAAATCACTAAATCTATCACCAACCGAGAGAGCGCCTCCCTTGACAAATACTTACAGGAAATCGGCAAGGAAGAAATGATCTCGGCTGAGGAAGAGGCTGAACTCGCCCAGCGCATCAAGAAGGGTGACCAGAAAGCGCTGGAACGCCTGACGAAGGCTAACCTCCGATTTGTGGTTTCAGTGGCCAAGCAGTACCAGAACCAGGGCCTTAGTCTGCCTGACCTCATCAACGAGGGCAACCTCGGTCTGCTGAAGGCGGCAGAGCGTTTCGACGAGACACGTGGTTTCAAATTCATCTCCTATGCCGTATGGTGGATTCGGCAGAGTATCTTGCAGGCCATCTCAGAGCAGAGCCGTATCGTAAGACTGCCCCTGAATCAAGTGGGATCGGTAAATAAGATCAATCGCGAGATCAGCAAGTTTGAGCAATTAAACGAGCGCCGCCCCTCTGTGGATGAGATTGCTGATAATATCGACCTGCCACAGGACAAAATCGACGAGGCCATGAATATCAATGGCAGGCACGTATCGGTTGACGCTCCCTTTGCGGAAGGCGACGACAGCAGTCTGCTCGACGTGCTAGTAAACGAGGACGTACCCACAACAGACATGACTCTTGTGGCAGAGTCGCTGAAGTCGGAAATACAGACTGCGCTGAACGTACTCAGTGAAAGGGAGCGAAACGTCATAGAATGCTCTTACGGCATCAATTGCCCAGAATTGACACTGGAGGAAATCGGCGAGAAATTCGGACTCTCCCGTGAGCGCGTCCGTCAAATCAAGGAAAAGGCTATCAGGAAACTGAGAACCAGTACAAAGAACAAAATATTAAAGTCATATTTAGGATAATGAAATTTCTCAGACACCTTACCCTCGCTGCCGCTATTCTGACAGCATCGGCATACGTGCAAATATCGGCAAAAAACGAAGTGGTGCCCAAGGCCTACATGTTTGGTTTCGTTGCATCATTCAATGACTCCATCGTATATTTTACGGACATTCAGGAGGTAGATAGTGTGTGGCTGACATCCAAGAAGCGCATGTTGGCAGGGCGCAGCAACTACTCCTACCAACTTCGTGAACACTTCAACACGCAACTCAATATGCCACATCGTACTTGTATTGTCATTAGCGATGTGAAGCGCAAGAACGTGGAGAAGAAATATCTCAAGATGAAGAAGCAATATACCGTTAAGCATGCTGGCAAATATGATGTACATTTTCTGCCCATGTCAGAGTTCAAATTCAAGTCTATCAATATAGACAACGGAGATGAACCTGAGCAGGTAGCCCCAAAGAAGAAGGACAATCATAAAAAGCCTAAGGACAGGCCAAAGAAAGAAGGCAATGGCAAGCGTCCGCCTAAAAAATAATCCTCGGAACTACCGAGGATTATTTTTTTCGAAGATTGCCATACGCTCTTCAAGTTGATCATACTGGTGGTCTTCTATAAAAGAGGTACACACGCGAAGACCTTCCTGCTCAGAGCCACAGGTGATGAGACAGATGGCAGAGACGCCATAATACATCAGTTCATGAGCCAACTGACCACTTGTCATACCCGGATAACCAATGGTGAAATAGAAGCCATCAGCAATAGGCTCATCAAGATCTTTGTCATAGACCACATAGAAATGATGACGACAGAATATCTCTTTCAGTTTTCTGGCACGCTCGCCATAGACACCGATCTCCTTACGGAAATCGTAGGAACCGTCTGTAGCTGCCTTCAACATGGCAGCCATCGCATACTGGGCACTGTGGCTTGTTCCTGAACTCAGGGCGTAGAGCATACGCGTTGAGAATACCGGACCGAAGGGCAGTCCCTGATAACGCTCTGAAAGTGCATCAAAATGACGATGGAACAGTGCATTGGAGATACAAGTCACACCAATACGCTCTCCAGCATAACTGAACGCCTTGGAGCCGCTGATGAGCAGCATATAGTTGTCTGTATAACGGGCGACAGTGGCCTGATAAGGCGGTTGGAACGGTGTGGAGAGATCCTTGCGGAAATCCATGGCGAAGTAGGCCAGATCTTCCATCACAATAGCATCGTATCTCGTGGCAAGTTCGCCGATCACCTTCAGTTCCTCCTCACGCAGACAGATCCACGAGGGGTTGTTGGGGTTCGAATAGACGATGGCACAGATATTGCCTTTCGAGAGATAACTCTCCAGTTTCGGCCCCAGTTTCTCCCCACGGAAATCATAGACATCAAAGGTCTGATACTTCACGCCCATCACCTCAAGTTGCATTTTCTGCACAGGGAAACCCGGATCGATGAAAAGCACCGTATCCTTCTGCCTGTCTCGCTGTGAACAAGTGAGGAAGGAGGCAAAGGTGCCCTGCATAGAACCACTGACGGGGATACAGCCCTCCGGATTAATATCCACGCCAATGAAAGCCTTCACAAACTGGGAGGCAGCCTCCTTCAGTATGGGGGCACCCTGGATATCGGGATACGAATGGGCAATGCCGTCCTGTAAGGCCTTGATCTGAGCATCCACACCCACCTGGGCGGCAGGCAGTCCGGGAATACCCATCTCCATCTTGATGAACTCTACCCCACTCGCCTTTTCTGCCTTGGCAGCCACCTGCTTCACCTCGCGGATCGTGGCCTTGGCGAAATCCTTGATGCCGAGTTCAGCAACAAGGCCGTCAACAATCTCTTTCTTAATCGGAGTCTCCATCATTTCTGGGCCTCCCTTCCGATAGCAAGAGCCTTGATGTTAGCCTCGACGATAGCCTCACCCTTTCGTCCAAACACACGACGGATGGCATCCTCGAGTTTGTCGTACTCAATCCCTAGGGCCTTCTGGGCAGCACCCAACAGGATGACATTAGCAGAACGGGGCACGCCATTGTCCTTGGCTGCCTGTTCAATATCGAGCACTATGACATTCCTAACCTTATTCAAATCAGCCTTAATCGTCTCGATATCAGGGTAATTGGGTATATTCACAAAAGGGGTGCTTGAGGTGATGATCCAGCCATCTTCCGAGAGGAATGGCAGATAGCGCAGAGCCTCCATTGGCTCCATGGAAATGATCACGTCGGCACCTCCCAAGGGAATGAGGTCGCTCGAAATCGGATTACTGGAAATGCGCAGATTAGACTGTACATCACCACCACGCTGGCTCATGCCATGCACTTCAGCCTGCTTGATATAGAGATTCTCCTTCATGGCTGCCTCACCGATGATGGTAGCGATAGAGAGGATACCCTGTCCTCCTACACCGCAAAGAATAATATCTGTCTTCATAGAGATATTTGACAATTTGACGATTTCACTATTTACTTTTTCTCAGCCGCCTTCTTCTGCTTGAGATGACGCTGGAGCGTCTGCATACACTCACGACGAGGGATGATCACGCTCACACCATGGTAGTTGATTTCCTCGCGGATGGCAGCCGTAATCTCAGGCATGTTCTTGGGGATGGGATTCACCACCTTCAGATGATCCTCAGAAAGGCCAAGTCCCTTACAGATAGCCTCGAACTTGTTCGTACCGGCAGAATCCTGTCCACCCGTCATGGCCGTTGTCAGGTTATCGCTGATAATGACGGTAATGTCTGCATTCTCGTTGATGGCATCGAGCAAACCCGTCATACCGCTATGGGTAAACGTCGAGTCACCGATGATGGCTACGGCAGGCCACTGGCCAGCATCGCTGGCACCCTTGGCCATCGTGATCGAAGCACCCATATCCACACAGGAATGGATGGCCTTATACGGTGGCAGGAAGCCCAGCGTATAGCAACCGATATCACCGAACACACGCGCATTCGGATACTCACGCAGCACTTCGTTGAGGGCGGTATAGACATCACGGTGGCCACAACCCTGACAGAGTGCAGGCGGACGCGGGGTGACATCCTCACAGGGAGCATAACTCTCGCTGCTCTCAATACCCAGGGCCTTCTTCAGACAGTCGGGATTCAACTCGCCCGTACGGGGCAGTTCACCTGTCAGACGACCCTTGATGACGGCATTGCCTGGCATCACGCCACGCACCTGATCCTCGATGAACGGCTGTCCCTCCTCGGCAATTAGCACATACTCGCAATCGTCCGTCATACGACGGATAAGTTTCTTCGGGATAGGATACTGCGAAATCTTCAGCACGGGGAACGGACAACCCTGCGGATAGCATTCCATCAGGTAGTTATAGGCGATACCGCTGGCGATGATTCCCAACTTATGGTCTGAGGCGTCGATATATTGATTATACTTGCTATCGACAGCCATCTGCTCCAACAAGGGCTGCTGGGCCGTCACAATGTCATTGCGCTTGCGGGCAAAGGCAGGCAACAGCACCCAGTTACTGGCCTGGGCATTGTAGTTGAGTTCGTTCTGCGGGCGCGGCTCATCCTTGATCTCCACCACGGCACGCGAGTGGGCCATACGGGTGGTGACGCGCATCAGGATCGGCAGGTGCAACTGCTCAGAGAGGTCGAAAGCCTCCTGCATCATGTCGTAGGCCTCCTGCTGACTACTGGGTTCCAGCGTGGGAATCATAGCAAATTTCGCATAGAAGCGACTGTCCTGCTCATCCTGTGAGGAGTGCATCGAGGGGTCGTCAGCCACCAACACCACCAGACCGCCGTTCGTGCCCGTCATACCAGAGTTCACAAACGGGTCGGCACAGACGTTCAGACCCACATGTTTCATACACACCAGCGCACGCTTGCCCATATACGACATGCCGAGTGCTGCCTCCATGGCCGTCTTCTCGTTGGTGCTCCAACGGCGATGGATATTCCGTTCTTTGGCAATTGGCGACTCCTGAATATATTCCGTAATTTCTGTGGAAGGAGTGCCGGGATAAGCATAGACACCGCTCAAGCCTGCATCAATAGCACCTTGGGCTATCGCCTCGTCACCTAATAATAGTTTCTTCATGTTTATTCGGTTTTGAATAATTGCGTGCAAAGTTAACAAAAAGATATGAATTACACAAAACAAGTGGCACTTATTTTTCAGTAAGTGCCACTTATTGCGCATTAAGGGCTGCTTATTCAGCAATAACCCCTGCCTATTTCTGCTCAGAAGGTGTACCCCAATGTCAGCAACACCTGATGGCGCTTGTTGCTTACTTCCTTCACACCCGAATCGCCTGAGTAGGGTTGGAAAGGATGGAAGTCTCCATCTGTGGTATTGTACTGATAAGCCAGATCGATGTTCAGGCCGCCAGCCTTTACACCCAGGCCACAGGTGATGCGATGGGTATCCTTCCAGTTCACATAGTCTGTGGTAGAAGCATAGGACACGCCAGGAGAGTCGAGCGTCATGTCACGAACGCCTCTTTCCTCATAAGGAGAAGACAGGTAGTTGTAGCCAAAGCGGACAGCCAACTCGGGTACGGGCTTGAACTCGATACCGGCCTTGATGGTATGCTGGCCTGTAAGGGAACGATTCGAATTATCCTTCATGGGCCTATCCGTATAAGAGCGGGTATAATAATCGTCATACCAGTCGTACCAGCGGCTATCCTCATTGACACGATTCTTGCTGTCACTGTAGTCCATATACTCATAGCCCAGGCCCAATGCGATCTGACTGCCAATGGTATGGCCCATGCTGACGCCGAACTTCCACGGAGTGTAATACTTGAAGTCATAACTCTCATGGCTCTTGCCTTCGTCCCATGCACCGTAATCACTATTGTTCACCATATAGGAATCATTGCTAGAAGTCAGGTCGTACCATGTAGGCGTTGATACAGAAAGGCCAAGACGGAAAGGAGACCCCTCGACAGGACGGAAGATGATGCCCGCCTTGATGTCGATTCCTGATCCCTTAATCTTGCGCTCGTCGCCCACAGCGACAGCACCGCACGAGCCCTTGGAATCCACCAGCGACTCTGTATATTCACTGTATCCCTTGTATTCCACATCCTTAATGCCAATAGTAAGACCCCAGTAGAAACGATCATTCACATTACCGCTCACGTTGAAGTCGTAGTCGCTGATCCAGCCGCGATGAGCCTTGTCGAAACTATAGGCACTAGCATCCATCGCGTAGAACATCTCATCATTAGGATCCAACAACAGCACGTTGGCATTCATATAGTCGGCCTCGCTATATGACCATGAACGGTTTTTGCCCTCATAGCCAATTACTTCGCCCTGATTATTAAAATCGAGTTCGTAGATACCTTTTTCTGCCTTATAATAGGTCAGGCCGTTCTGAGAACAGCCCCTGAGCGCATTGGCAGCAGAAAGGATCTGATCAAAGTTACGGCTTTTGTGGTAGTTGAAGCCTATATTCACAAACGATGAACTGCTGATACGACCCGAATACACGAAGCCAGCCTGATCGAAACTCATATTTGTCTTTCCGAGACCGTCGAATTTCTGGGCATCCTGCTGTGATACGAATCCGAAACTAAGACTGGCCGTAGAATGACGGAACAGGCCAATACCAGCAGGGTTAGTTCCAATGGTAGAGAGGTCAGCCCCAAGGGCATCCATCGCACCACCCATACCCACATAACGAGCCGTACCGTTCAGATCACTGCCCAGCAGGCGGGCACTCTCATATGTATCCTGTGCAGCGGCCGGCATCACAACCAGCACAAAGGCTGCCAATAAAATCTTCTTCATCATATTTCAATTATCATTTATGCATTAACAACTATTATTATCTGCGTCCGCCCAAGCGGGAGCCGCCACCGCCTCCGCCACTACGACTACCGCCGCCAGAACTGCCACTGCTAAAGCCTCCGCCACTGCTACGGGAACCTCCGAATGAACCAGAACTACTGCGGGAACTACTGTAGGAACCTCTATTAGTGCTAGAGTTGCCACGATAGCCACTGAAGTTACCACTGCGGCTACGGGTGTTATTGCCGCTACCTGCGGTCGTGCGTGACCCTCCCATAGCACTGGCACGCTCCCTCAGGCTACTCCTGCGACTGCTGCTTCCAGCCACTGCTCCCCCATGAAATGCACCATGTGTAGAACCATCTCTACGAAGAGTACCAGTTCCTATGTGGGCATAACGGTGACCACCACCGCCATGATAATAATATCCACCCCAGTAATAGGGATAGCCCCAGCCATAATACCAAGGATCGTACCATCCGTAATATCCTGCATAGCCGTAATACCAGGGATCGTACCAGCCACCATACCAGCCATAACGGCTATAGTACCAAGGTGAATGCCATCCCCATTCGTCACGCCCTAAAGTGTAGCCAGCCCAGAAGGCGGCATTATTCGACAGTTCATAGTCATCGAAGCGGGTCATTTGTTTCGTCAACATATAATCCTCACTCAGAGAGTCGGGATAGACCCCTTGCTCCATGCTGAAATTAATAATATCATTGTTTGTAGAGTCACCATCAATGACCTGATAAGAACTCTGCAAACGACGATTATAGTCATCTATACTACGATCACTACCGCTATAATAAGTATCTCTCGGCATGCCGTAGTTGTCCACCACTTTCTCCGCACTCTTCTTCTTGGGAACGAAGTAGAGATCGTCATCCTGAGCCATCATTGCCAGTGGCAGGACTCCGAACACCATGGAAATCAGTAATAGTTTCTTCATTTTCGATAAAGTTTTAATGTTCACGTTGCAAAAATACAACCAATTTTGGTGCAAAGATAAGGAAAAACCCTAACTTGTGGTAGGATTTTCCCTATTTTTTCTGTTTTAAAGGAAGTGTAATCTCTGTAATTCACTGTATATACGTTGCACAGGAAGCCCCATAACATTATAATAACTACCATGAAGACCTGTGACTCCAATATAGCCAATCCATTCCTGGATACCATAGGCACCTGCCTTATCAAAGGGTCTGTATCGCGTAATGTAGTATTGGATCTCCTCGTCACTAAGGGACTTGAAAGTGACATCCGTGGTTACGTCGAATGCGTGCTCCATATCAGATGTTAATAGGCAAACGCCCGTAGTCACCTGGTGCGTCTTTCCACTCAGCAGACGAAGCATTCTAAAAGCATCGGCCTCATCAGTGGGCTTGCCCAAAATATCGTTGCCTACGACAACAACGGTATCAGCAGTAATAACCAATTCATCCTCCCTTATCATCTGGCGATAAGATGCAGCCTTCTTCCTAGCGATATAAAGAGCGACCTCGCCTACGGGCAGTTCTGCAGGATACGACTCATCAATATCCTCTAACACCCGAACTTCAAAAGGGAGTCCAAGACCAGCCAAGAGTTCCTTACGGCGTGGCGAGTTACTTGCCAAAACTATCTTCATCATGTCTCCTACCATCCAAACGCCTTTTCGTCCATCATCCATTTCCCTTGTGCGAGGAGCACCTGTTCAATGACGTCCCTGCCACACCCATGACCACCAATACGGTCACTAATATACAGGCTCACCTCCTTGATCTCCGGACAAGCATCCTTGGGGCAGACAGGACATCCCACCCTGCGCATAATCTCCAGGTCTGGAATGTCATCACCCATATACATCACTTCCTCGTCAGTTAGTCCGTATTGATGGATAAACTCTTCGTACTTCTCTAACTTCACGGCACAGCCCATAAAAATGTCCTCCACACCAAGTCCTTCATAGCGCACTCGGACACTAGGCGTATTACCACCCGTTAAAATAACGATACGGAGGCCAAGTTTCATGGCTAGTTGGATAGCGTAGCCATCCTTAATATTCACTGTTCGCAGAGGCACCCCTTCGGCACTCAGTGTAATGGTCTCACTGCTTAGCACACCATCAATATCAAAGATGATGGCCCGTATTTTCGTCAGATCATAATTAATCATCTTCAGAATACTCAATCAAAATTTGTTTAAGTGCACGTTCTCCCACTTCAACCTGTCCTCAGCCTGAGGCTTACGTTCATCCGTCCAATGCCCTACAGCAAGGATACAGAGGCAATTGAGATTATCAGGAATATCGAGTACGCCACGTATAACAGTATCTGCCGTGGTTCCATCTTCCAGTCCCCTTCCACGCATCTGTATCCAACAAGTGCCCAATCCCAAATCCTCTGCCTGATATTGCATGGAGATGGCCGCAATTGATCCATCCTCCACCCAACAGTCATTCTGCATGGGGTCGCCAAGCACCACGATAGCGACAGGAGCCCCTTTCAGGAACTGACTGCCGAGATTCTTGGCATCAGCCAGTTTTTCCAGGTCAAGTTTGTCATCGACAACGACAAATTGCCAGGCGCGCTGCCCTTTCGAGGTCGGCGACATCAATGCAGCACGGAGTATCAACTTGAGATCTTCGGGATCAATCTCATCATCAGAATATTTACGGTGGCTACGGCGCATCTGCGCCAGATCTTTGAATGCATTCATAATCAAAAATGTGTATTTGGGGGCAAAGATACGAAAAAAAATCCCAAAAAACTCATCATTATCGAAATAATTTGTATCTTTGCGGTATGAAAAGGCTGACGACGACCATCTATTGCAAAAGCAGTGAACTGCCAGAGTTGGAAGGAGCGAACTTCTTCCATAGTCGCCAACTATTTGAAATCTGTGAACAAGCACACCGCCAACGCCCTTATATGGTGGTGACGACAAACGAATCTGGCAGAGTTGTCGGTTACATGTTAGGCATCTTGCGCTATCGCACTTTCTGGCTACCACCCTTCCTACTTTTACACTGTCGTGTGTTGGGAGAAGGCATCTATACCGATAGCAATTATTCTCGCGAGGAACTATTTGGTGAGATGCTAGAAGCCTTAACTCAGAAAGTAAACAGCAAAGCACTCTATATAGAGGTTAGTAACCTGAGTCAGAAGATGTTAGGATACAAACAACTGCGGCAACACGGATACTACCCAGTCAACTGGATGAGCATCCACAATTCCTTGCATAGTCATGCACCAGAGGAACGCATCTCAGAAAAGATGCAGAAGCGCATTGATCATGCCCACCAACGGGGAGTAACCACGGAGATAGTCACCACAGAAGAAGATTTCAACGCATTTTCCAAATTGTTACGCAGCCATAACTTGCTGAAACCCCGTCTCTATATTCCCGACGACCTCTTTTTCAGGAAACTGATGTCAGAAGATTATGGTGAGTTGTTTGTCACGAAATATCATGGAAAAGTTATCGGATGTTCTGCTGTGGTTTATAGCGAAGGCAATGCCTATCTATGGTATGCCGCCTATCGCCGAAAGACCTACCTTCATCTACATCCTGACATTCTGACCATTTGGGATACGATGAAGGATGCCCACCAGCGGGGATATCAGCACATGTGTTTTATGGATGTGGGACTACCATACAACAAGAATCCTTTTCGCGAGTTTATCCTACGTTTCGGTGGAAAAGAGCAGAGTACCTACCGCTGGTTCCGTTTCTCCATCCAGTGGGTTAACGCCCTGTTGGCATGGATCTACCGCGAATAAGATGCCTTAGTCTCCCCTGCCCATCATGATCTTCTCAAGTTCATAGTCGCTGGCACTCATATCTACACTTCTTTCCTGCGGGATGTCTGGAATAGTGACCAGTCCATCATCCATCCAGTCAGGATCCTCATCTGCCTCTTCAATCACGACCGTATCTTCATGAGGCGTAATGAATTCTATCCTGTCAGAGTCCTCTTGAAAACGCTCATATTGACGCTGGGCTCTGTTACGCCTGCATCCGAATGTACTCAACAGCAATAAGGTCAGAATTACATAGGTATAGTGTTTCATATCGACTATTTGTTTTGCTGATTATATGCGTTCTATCTGTTTTACTCCCTTCACAGTGCGCAGTTTCTTAAGAAGAGACTCCAGACGCGAAGTATCTTCTAGCATCACGACAAGATTACCACTGAAGAGACCATCATGAGAGTCGATGTTAATGGATCTAAGCACTAATTTTTCATCCTTGGAAATAATACTGGTCAGGTTGTTCACAATACCAATATCATCCGTACCAATCACACGGAGGGTTATTGAATACTGCGAAGCCCCCTTGCCGCTCCATCTTGCCTTTACGATACGATAACCATAACGGCGCCTCAACTCCGGAGCATTTGGACAGTTTAAACGATGGATCTTGATGCCACCGCTGATGGTGACAAAGCCGAAAATCGGATCTCCGTAGATTGGTGCACAGCAGCGCGCCAACTGATAGTCAAGTCCTTTCAGGTCACGGTCTATCACCAGCGTGTCGTCAGAAAGATTATTCAGCGGTGCGAACTTCGAGTCACCAAGTTCGAACTCACTGGCAGAGCGCGCCAGGTTGTCACCCGTAATAGTCTTCTCGCCTTCTTTCAGTTCCACGAACTTGTCGATCACGTCGTTGGCGTCGAGCACACCGTCGGCCAGTTGCTTGTAGAAATCGCTTACCTCCTTGAAGCCCAGTTTTTTGATAACATGGAACATCGTCGATTCATCCTGTTCGATCTTGCGGTTCTTGAACTTTCGCTCCAACATTTCCTTGGCAAAGAGGCCTTCCTTCACCTGAGTCTCCTTCAGTGCCAAACGAATCTTTGATTTTGCACGTGAGGTCTTAACAATACTCAGCCACTCCTGACGAGGTTTCTGTGTGGAGGATGTCAGAACCTCCACTTGGTCACCGCTCTTCAACTGCTGACGGAAGGACACTGCCTTACCATTGATACGACCACCCGTACACTGATTGCCGATCTTCGAGTGGATATGGTAGGCAAAATCGAGCACCGTGGCCCCCACAGGAAACTTATACAGGTCGCCCTTCGGTGTAAACACAAAGACTTCGTCTTCATAGAGGTCCATCCTAAACTGGTCCATGGCATCGAGGCCATCGGCATGCTCCAGCATTGAACGGATATTCGTAAGCCATTCATCAAGCCCCGTTTCACCCTTTACGCCCTTATAACGCCAGTGGGCAGCAACACCGCGCTCAGCGATCTCATCCATGCGCTCAGTACGGATCTGTACCTCCACCCATTTCTGCTCGGGACCAAGCACAGTGATATGCAGTGACTCATAGCCATTGGACTTCGGTACGGAAAGCCAGTCGCGCAAGCGTTTCGGATTCGGCTGATACATATCGGTGATGATCGAATAGGCCTGCCAGCACTGCATCTTCTCTTTCTCCTCGTCGCAGTCGATGATGATGCGGATAGCAAAGAGATCGTAGATACCCTCGAAGCCACACTTCTGCTTTTTCATCTTTTCCCAGATACTGTGAATGCTCTTCGTACGCCCTTTGATATGGCACTTGATACCCGCAGCCTTTACCTTCTCCTCCACAGGACGGATAAACGCCTCAATATAAGCATCACGCGATGCCTTCGTCTCGTTGAGTTTATCCTTGATCATGTAGTAGGCATCATGCTCCAGATACTTCAGTGACAAATCCTCCAACTCGCTTTTCAACTTATACAGGCCAAGTTTATGGGCCAATGGAGCATAAAGATAGGCAGCCTCTTGCGACACCTCCATTTTCGCCTCCACGTTCTCCGTATCACGGATCTGCCGCATCAGATTCACTCTGTCGGCAATCATAATCAGGATAACACGCATATCCTCGGCAAAGGAGAGCAGCAGGTTACGGAAGTTCTCGCTCTCAATGACAGGATTCTTCTGGTAAAGTTGCTGGATACGGTTCAAACCGTGCAGGATACGTGCCACTTGATCACCGTATTCTTCCCTTACCTGTTCTGCCGTCATCTTGCCCTCTTCAACTTCCGGGATTAGATAGACGGCCTGAATAGCATCCCCTTTCAGCCCGATCTCCTCCTCCAGGATCTCCGCTGTCTGGACTGCCATTTTCTTCTTTTCCTCGTATGTAAATGCGAACAAATCTGCCATCATTTCACTTTTTACCATGCAAAGATACAATTTTTTGGGGATTTTTGCACACTTTTTGGAAAAAGTTAGTATTTTTGCAGAAGAAACAATTTAAAACCTCATTTTAAGTACCAAAATTATGTTATCACAGCAAGACCTGAAACAAATTGCTCAGAAGGGGATCACCCAAGAGCAGATTGAGAATCAACTGAACGAGTTTAAAACAGGCATTCCTTTCCTAAAACTGGAGGCAGCCGCAGGCATCGGTCGTGGCATCATTGCCCCCAATGCCGATGAGCGCAAGCAGTACGAGGACATTTGGAAAGCCTACAAGGCCGAAGGGAAGCGCGTGGTGAAGTTCGTTCCCGCCTCGGGAGCCGCCAGCCGCATGTTCAAGAACATGTTCGCCTTTGTTGACGCTGGCTACGACGTACCTACCACCGACTTTGAGAAAAAATACTTCGACAGCATTGAGAAGTTCGCCTTTTACGAGGCCCTCGATGCCGCCTGTCAGAAGAATGAAGGCAAAAGCATCAAGGAACTGCTGGCCGCCGGCAATTACAAAGCAGTAGCCGCTAATATGCTCAAGGCCGAGGGTTTGAACTACGGTCAGTTGCCAAAGGGCCTGTTGCTCTTCCACAAGTATCCCGAGGGACCGCGCACCCCAATGGAGGAACACCTTGTCGAAGGTGCCCTATACGCCGCTTCTAACGGTGAGGCTCACGTACATTTCACCGTCTCCCACGAACACATGGAGTTGTTCAAGGCCAAAGTAGCAGAGAAAGCAGACACGTTCGCCAAGAAGTTCGGCATCAAGTATGACATTACCTTCTCCGAGCAAAAGCCTTCTACCGATACCGTTGCTGCCAACCCCGACAACACGCCATTCCGCAACGATGACGGTTCACTGCTGTTCCGCCCCGGTGGTCATGGTGCCCTCATTGAGAACCTCAACGAAATTGAGGCCGATGTCATCTTTATCAAGAACATCGATAATGTGGTGCCCGATCGTCTGAAACCCGAAACCGTCGAGTGGAAGCAGGTGATTGCAGGTGTGCTCGTATCCCTGCAGAAGCAGGCTTTCGAATACCTCAAGGTACTTGACGAAGGAGCCTCCGAGGCTCAGTTGGCAGAGATTGCAGACTTTGTTTCGAAGTGTCTGTGCACTGATGCCAAGGGCAAGAAGGCAGATGCCGATTACCTGCGCTCGAAACTGAACCGCCCGATGCGCGTCTGCGGCGTGGTGAAGAATGTCGGTGAGCCTGGCGGCGGTCCGTTCCTCACCTATAATCAGGACGGCACTGTATCCCTACAGATTCTCGAGAGCAGCCAGATTGATACTGCCAATGAAGAGTATATGAAGATGTTCACGCAGGGTACCCATTTCAACCCTGTCGATCTCGTCTGTGCTGTAAAGGACTATCAGGGCAAACCATTCAACCTGCCAGAATTTGTGGATAAAACCACTGGTTTCATCTCTTCTAAGTCAAAAGCAGGTAAAGAACTGAAAGCCTTGGAGTTACCAGGCCTTTGGAATGGTGCCATGAGCAACTGGAGCACTGTCTTCGTCGAAGTACCACTCGGAACCTTTAACCCCGTAAAGACGGTTAACGACCTACTCCGCGAACAGCATCAGTAATCCCTATTCTGGCCCCTCCACCTCAAGGTAGAGGGGCCAGATCTTTTACTATGGAATCAGTAGTGACGAATCGCCATAACTGAGGAAACGAAAATCATGGGCAAGGGCATAGTCGTAGATTTTTTGCCAGTCGCCCTTGACAAAAGCACTGACAAGCAACAAGAGCGTAGATTGCGGCTGATGGAAATTTGTGACTAACATCTTCACAATCTTATAATCGTAACCTGGAGCGATGATAATTTGCGTACTGGAGTGGAGAACATCAAGATGATGGATATCCATCCAATCGGCCAAGGCCTGCAATGATTCTATACTATTTACTTCTTTACTTTTCACTTCTTCATAGGGTTCCCACTGGGCAACATGAAGTTGCGATTCAGTGAGGTCGGGATTACACATCACTTTTAGACCCATATAATAAAGGCTCTCTAAAGTGCGGACACTTGTGGTGCCGACAGCAATAGCCCTACCCACATGAGAAATCAGTTTGCTGATGGTATCGCGGTGCACACTGATGAACTCGATATGCATCTCATGCCCTTCAATCTTTTCACTCTTTACTGGTCTGAACGTGCCCGCCCCAACATGCAACGTCAGTTCCTCACGGTCGATACCATGGGCATCAATATCCGCCAGCACTTCTGGCGTGAAATGCAGACCTGCCGTTGGAGCAGCCACACTGCCCTTGATCTTGGAATAGACTGTCTGATAAGTTGTTTTGTCACTCTCCTGCGTCTCACGATTAAGATAGGGAGGAATGGGCAGTTCACCCATTGTATCAATAACCTCTGCAAACGACACAGGGGCATCCCACTCGAAATCTATTCGATGGGAGGTGCCGTGCATCTCTCCGCGAGTCGCTTTCATGGTAAGATGTTCGCACTCTCGCGTCAGTGAGCCTTCCTTCCATTTCTTCAGATTGCCCACCAGACAATACCATGCACAGTGACCCGTAGTCTGGAATATCTGTTCGTAATCCGTCGGCTCGGCTGGCTCCAACAGGAACACTTCAATAAGAGCCCCCAAATGCTCTCCATTCGCATTTACTTTGCGGAAGTGCATGCGGGCCTGAATCACCTTCGTATTGTTGAATACCATCAGTGAACCCTCAGACAAATACTTGGGCAGATTGTAGAAGACATCCTCACTTACCTCACCCTTGTTATAGATGAGTAACTTGGAATGATCGCGCTGGGCTATAGGGAACTTGGCGATACGCTCGTCGGGCAGTGAATAGTTGTATTCACTGATACGAATATGCTTGGGATCGACAGTCATAGAATACAGGATTTGATAAGGGCAAAGAGCAGTGTAAAGACCAATATGGTGACAGGAATATTACTATCGAAACGCTGATAGCCCGTGGCAGTATATTGCGAGGAAATAAGTCGTCTTCCTGATGTGATGCTCCTTGTCAGTCTATAAAAAAGGTAATAAACACCTGTACCTACACAGCACCCCCACATAAGGCCCACGAGGATATCACCAGGGAAATGGACACCGAGATAAAGACGCGTCCAACAGTTTGTCAGTGACCAGACGATCATCGCCACGGAAAGCAATCTGCTCCTAACCAACCAACAAAAGAAGATAGCAATGCTAAAGGTATTACTGGCGTGGGCAGAGAAGAAGCCATACTTGCCGCCTCTGTACCCATCAACGACATCCACCATTGAGCCTATAACGGGATCATGCGTAGGACGCCATCGACCAACCATTGGCTTAACAATCATATCATCGACTGTACCAGCCAACAACACGCACAGGGTCGCTGCTCCGATAACCATCAATACCTTTCGGAAATTATCGTTGTTTCTCAAGACAACAATAAAAAGACTGATATAGAACGGTACCCATGTATAAGCCGTGGTCAAAACATGGGCAACACGGTCAAGGAACAAGGAATCGCTTCCGTTGACTGCCAACAGAGCCTCTCTGTCGAACGACTCTAAAGTTGGAAGAAAGCCTTGGGCATCCACGAGTATTTCAAGTAATCCCATCATCAGATCTCCTCTAATTGTTTACTTTCAATCCAGCCTTCCTTTCCATCGGCAATACGTATCTCCTTCCAGTCTTTCATCGAACCGTCCTTGATCGAGACCTTCGTGCCCTCATGGAGAATAAACAAGTCGGTGCCGTTATTGGCAGGCGTACTTTTTACTGTCACAGACGGGGTTATCACAATGGCTCCCTTGCGGAAGAGCAGATTCTGTTTCTGTTGCCATGCAAAGATATTGCTCAAGACAAAGAGTATAAGCAACACAATACCGCCGAAGAAACCAATCTTACGGAGTCCGAGATGATCTGAGAAAAGATAGACAAGTAGCAGAATGATTACCAGTGCCAGGGATACTAGAGCAGTTCGCGCCCAACCATCTACACTCATCAGGTTCACCAGTGACTTATACCATGTAAAGAAAAACATCTCTGACTCTGGCACAATCTTATCGATAGTCTTGGACTGGGCTATCTGGAGGTTGAAACGGATATCGCGGTCGCCTGGTGAAAGTAACAGAGCGCGCTCATAGTTCAGCACGGCCTGTGTGATGTTCTCCGTACGGTAATAGGCATTGCCGAGGTTGTAGTAGAGATCAGCGGAGGCCCCTCGCTTCAATAGAGTCTCATAGTCTTTAATGGCCTGTTGGTACTCTCCCCGCACATAGGCACTGTCAGCCTCACCCTTAGTCACAGCAAAAGCAGTGAACGACGAGCAACAGACAGCAAGCACCAGCAATGTCTTCACTGCTGCACCGTTCAACTTCCTGCCTTTCTTCATCGTAGCCTCAATCTGTTCGATAGCCGTGATAGCCTTATCATATACCTTATTCATATTACCCTTTGGATCACCTGGTGCATAACGTTCGAATTCACACTCATCAAGAGCCCCCATAAACTGGGTGATGGTCTCTTCACCAACATTACGCTCAGAGAGCCGTTGACTAATGTTGTCGTGAGACAGTTGTTCAACAGGAATGCTTAACTTGTCACCGACATAGCCCCAGAGGGCACGAAGCACCTCATCGTAGAACTCACCAGGCTTATTCTCCGTCATCAGACGAGCCGCCTTCTTCAGGCGTTTAGTAGCCACCTTATTGGCTTTCTTTCCGCGCATCTTGGTGACATTGGCATTGTCGATGGCCCGCTGACGGAAGATGACGAATAGTGCGATGAACACCAAAGCCAGAACAGAAAGCGACACCCAATAGGCTGTGGAACCAAAGAAGAAGTCATCAAGCGTATGTTGTCGAGTATAACCTGTCTTGATATGACGAATATCCTTGGTAAGTTCCTGCAACTCCGACTGACCCGAGAAGTCATTCACGGCCCCCGCACCAGAGCCTTTGGCGACATCAAGGGTAAATGCATCGCTTTTAATGGTCTTGTAGGCATTCTCTGAAGTATCAAAGTAGGTAAACTCCACAGGCGGAATCTCGTACTTACCCTGATGGCGCGGCACCACCAGCATATCATAGATCATCGAACCCTCAATGCCATTAGAAGTCAGTTTCGTCTTATCCGTTATTTTCGGCTCATATTTATCGAAATCCTTCGGGATATTGATGACGGGCTGCTTGATGAGTTTCAGGTTACCCATACCACTGACGACCACCCGAAGGGAAATAGGATCATTGGCCTTGGTCTCCGTTTTGTCTAACTGTGCTGAGATATTGAACTTACCTACTCCGCCAGAGAAATTGGCAGGACGCTTTGGCAGTGGATCCACCTGGATCTCAATGCCAGGCGCCTGAATTTTCTTCTTCACCTCCACATAACCAGAACCACCATTGAAAAATGCCTCAAAAGGATCGATATTTCGGTTCTGTTGTACAACGATACCCTCGAAGGTAATGCTTGGAATCTCCAACTTGCCCGTCATCTGTGGAAACATCACATACTGGCTCCAGGTCGTGGTCTTATAGGGACGGCCATTGAAAGTCTCAATGGAGAAACTCTTCTGCTGTGGCAGATCCACCTCCTGCGTATAGAAACTCTTCAAATCAGGCATGTCGCCACGCAGACTTGTCAGTCCTACGAGCGTATAGACCTTATAGGTCAGCATGATGGGCTCCTGTTCATGCACACGTTTCTTATTGGCACTCACCTTGATAAAGAGATCAGAACCGGATATCTGACTACCAGCATCTCTGACCTCACCTTCACCACCGGAATGCTGACGACCAGATCCGCCCGCATTGGACTGCGGTGTTCCGCTCACCTTGATGGTCAATGCGTTGGAAGCAATACTTTTGCCATTTACCACCACATGAGCAGGAGGTATGGTGAATGTACCATTCTTATTGGCACTTACGATATAGGTATAGGTTATCGAGGACGAACTGCTGGTATGGCCGTTGACCATCTGATAACTCGACTGTATTGATCGGTTTGGACCTATCAACACTTCCAGTTCCTCAGGAATATCTCCTGCACGGAAATCGCTGACATTCTGTGTGCTGACGGTATAAGTTAGACGGAATTGCTCTCCTATCGCCACGTGCGAAGGGGCAGATCCTGTGAGCGTCTGCGCCATGGCCATCACTACGGCCACCATCATATAAACTGTCGTAACAAGTCGATTCATCCTTACCAATTTTTCTGAATATTGCGACGCTGGGGCTGTTGCTGAGATTTCTTCAGTTTGTCCTGCGTCTGTTTCTCATTCTGGATAGCAGCGTTCAGCAACTGTTCTACATTCTCCTTACTCATCTGGGGCTTGGGCTGTTCCTGTTGTTTCTGATCCTGCTGATCCTTGTTCTCGTCAGATTTCTGCTGATTTTTCTTATCGTCTTTATTTTTCTCGTCGTTGTTCTGTTGATCCTGATTTTGCTGTTTCTGATCCTGCTTCTGTTTCTGATGCTTACAGAGAACCAAATTATAGCGCGTTTCGTCGTCATTGGGATTCAGACGCAAAGCATTTTTATAGGCCTCAATGGCCTCGCCATACATCTTATGCGTCTGACAGATCACACCCATATTATGATAGGACTGTGCCTTGCGAAGCGGATTCGTTTCCAGCCGTGCCGCATTCTCGAACTGTTCCACGGCTGCTGAATCTTTCTTCTGCGCTATCAAGGCGTTGCCGAGATTGAAGGCAGCCTGAGGATTCTTAGGATTTCTCTCAATGGCCTTGCGGTATGACACCTCTGCTCCTGGATAGTCACCACGATGGAAATGTTTGTTTCCCTGACGGATATATTGACGATCTGTCTGGGCAGTAGCAGCCACCGATATCAACAAGAGCAGCATTGTTGCCACCTTCTTTTTACCACCAAACAGTGAGATATTCTTAAGCAACGGATTCTTGCGGTCAAAAATACAAATCTCAAGGATGAGCAGCAATAGAGCCAGTACGCCAAAGGCTTGGAACTGCTCGTCGAACTCACTATACATCGTAGTGGTGGTCTCCTTCTTCGCCAGTTTATCAAGTTCATTGTCCAATTGTTCCTGAGCCGCACTGTTGTTCTCCACATGGATGTAGGCACCACCACCCGCCTGAGCCACCTGTTTGCACATATCCTCATTCAGAGCCGACATCACCGTATTGCCCGCATGGTCCTTCATGAAATCACCTGAACCTTGGATGGGTACTGGGGCACCGTTTACAGAACCCACGCCCAACACATAGACACGCATGCCTGCATCCTTAGCAGCCTTGGCGGACTCCACGGCCCCACCCTCATGATCCTCACCATCAGTAATCACCACGATGGCCTTACCAATACCCTCCTCCTGCGTAAAACTATGAGAAGCCATATCGATGGCCCTTGCAATATCCGTTCCCTGGGTGGCAATCATCGAGGGGTCGATACTCGAAAGAAACATTTTGGCAGAGACATGATCGCTCGTAATAGGGAGTTGCACGAAAGCATCACCCGCAAAGACAATCAAGCCAATCTTGTCGTTGGAAAAATGATCCACCAGATTCTCAACCATCATCTTACTACGATCCAGACGATTAGGCACGATATCCTCTGCCCGCATGGAGTTACTGATATCCATAGCGATAATAGTCTCAATGCCCACTCGCTTTTCATGGCTGATCTTCGTACCCAACTGCGGACGTGCCAACATCACGATAAGCAATGCCAAAGCACCTTGCAGGATCCAAAACTTCACGGAAGGACGGAAGCGCGACACATCAGGCATCAGTTCCTTCAACAATATAGGATCACCAAACTTGCGGAGTCGTTTCTTCTGGTTTCTGTAAGAGAAAAACCTGACGAGTGCCAATATGGGTATCAGCACCAGCAAGTAGATGTATATGGGGTCTTCAAATCTAAACATTACGGTATCCTCCTGAAAATAGTTATACGCAACAGTATCTCGAGCAGCAGGGCAATGATAGCGGCAAGGGCGAAAGGCTGATAGGCCTCATACTTCTTGCTGAACTTCTTCACATTGAGTTTGCTCTTCTCCAACTGATCGATTTCCTTATAGATTTTGCGCAGTTCCTTAGTATTTGTCGCACGGTAGAAATCGCCTTCCGTAGCCATGGCAATTTCACTGAGCGTCTTGGTGTCAATCTCCACAGGGATATTCACATACTGCACGCCACCAGCCACCGGCATGGGGTAAGGCGCCACATTATTTGTTCCCACACCAATGGTATAGACACGGATGCCAAGGCTCTTGGCTATCTCCGCAGCAGTCATCGGCGAGATGTCACCACGATTGTTGCTGCCGTCCGTCAACAAGATTACTACCTTACTTTTTGCTTTCGACTCCTTCAAGCGGGATACGGCGTTAGCCAATCCCATGCCAATGGCCGTACCATCTTCTATCAGGCCGCGGGCAGCAATGTCAGTACGCACATTCTGTAACAGGTTTAACAGTGAAGCATGATCCGTGGTCATCGGGCACTGAGTGAATGATTCGCCGGCAAAGATCGTCAGTCCGATATTGTCGTTCGGACGTCCAATGATAAACTCTGACGCTACCTGTTTGGCTGCCTCAATGCGATTGGGCTTCAGGTCTTCTGCCAACATACTGGTCGAAACGTCCATCGCCAGCATGATATCAATACCCTCGACAGTCTCACTCTTCCAGGAATTCTGTGTCTGAGGACGGGCCAACACCAGAACGACCATGACGAAGGCAAGCATTCTGAGGATCATGGACAAGGGCATGAGCAGCACCTTCCAACTCTTCGGCGCATAGCGGAAGGCGAAAGTGTCGCTCATCCGCATCGTGGGCTCAGTCTTCTTCCTGTACATCACATACCAGATGATATATGGTATGAGCAGCAGGAGCAACAGCAGATATTCTTTATTGGCAAATTCCATGCGATTCCTTTTAATATAACAACTGATAGAGCGTAAACAGCACGTAGGCGAAGAGCAATGCACTTATGACGGATATAACCGTGATGGCGGTCTTCAACACGCGACGTGCCTTCTGCGAGCGCTGATCCTCCTCGGAGAGTTCCGGCTTTACCGTCTCTTCCACAGGCACATTCTCTAATTTCGTCTGGTTGATGAAGTCAATGGCATTCACGAGGTTCATATCGTTCTCGTTGATCAGCGTAGAGTATTTGGCAAACTTCACCAGGTCGGCTGTCAGGAACAGATGGCGCAACTCCGACAAAGCCTTTTCATCCTGCGTAGCCATCAATTTCTCAATAATCTCGCTACTGGTCATCTCCATCGCATTAAAGCCGTAGCGCTCCTCAATATACTTTCGAAGCGTATCAGTCAACTTCGTGTAATATTCCTTAGAGTTTTCCGAAGTCACCATCTTGTCGGCCTTGATCTGTTCGATTTCCTTCATAGCCTTCTGATGAGGTAATAAGCGCTTCACAATACGAATCTTGCTAATAATTGGTTTGTTGTCGCGCAAACGGAGATAGAGGTAGTAACAGACGGCCAGCAGTATCAATAACAGGACACTCAGCCAAAATGACAAGTTCCAGTCGCTCCACTGGAAAGGATTGTCTTGCACGTCCTTTGGACCGAAGAACTGTTCCACATTCGTCGTATCAACTTCTATCGTTAGTACCTTCAAAGCCAGACTCTTACTTTTGTAGGGTTTGCCGTCGATCTTTACCGTCATCGGTGGCAGATAGTACAGGGTATCGTCGAAGGAGGTTAGCGTATAGACCATCGACCTTGCGACAAACCCATTGTCCTGCTGTTTCTTCTCCAGTTCCCGACTTGCCAACACCTCCACTCCTGGGGTAATATATTGGGTAGGCTGAAACTGGGGGAATTCCACCTTGGCATTCTCCTTGGCATTGGCCGTCAGCGTCACATGCGCTTGCTGTCCCACAAAAATCTGGATGGAGTCGATCACCGCCTCCACGGATGCATCCTGAGCCGACAGCGTCTGGACACACAGCGCGAATATGAATAGTAATACCTTCTTCATCAACTACGTTGTTTAAACAACATCAGTAAGGACTTTACGAAGTCCTCATTCGTGGCAATGCTCACATGATCCACATTACTCTTATTAAAAGTCTCCTGCAACTCCGCCTGGCGGTTCATCCAGTATCTGTGGTAGGCCTGGCGCAGACGCTCCGAGCCCGTATCCACATACTGTTCGAAGCCCGTCTCCGCATCCACCACTTTCATCAGTCCCACGTCGGGCAACTCCCTAGCCCGCTGGTCATAGACCTGAATGGCAACCACATCATGCTTGCGGTTACAGATCTGCAGCGATTGCAGGAAGTCGTTACGCACGTAGAAGTCGCTGAGGATAAAGGCCGTCGTGCGACGCTTCTGCACACTCGACAGGAACTCCACCGCCTGCTTCACGTCCGTACGTTTCGATTCCGGCTGGAAGTCAAGCATCTCGCGGATGATATAGAGGATATGCTTGCGGCCTTTCTTCGGCGGGATATATTTCTCAATCTTATCGGAGAAGAATACCACACCGATCTTATCGTTGTTTTGGATAGCCGAGAAGGCAATGGTAGCGGCAATCTCCGTCACCATATCGCGCTTCATCTGCTTCTGCGTGCCGAAGTCCAGCGAACCACTGACGTCGATGAGCAGCATCACGGTCAGTTCACGCTCTTCCTCAAACACCTTGACGTATGGCCGATGGAAACGGGCTGTCACATTCCAGTCGATATCACGGACATCATCCCCGAACTGATACTCACGCACCTCGCTGAAGGCCATACCCCTACCCTTGAAGGCAGAATGATACTGACCTGCGAAGATATTCGAACTCAGACCACGGGTCTTGATCTCTATCTTCCTGACTTTCTGGATAATCTCACTGGTCTCCATTAAGGCACTTCAACCTTATTGATAATCTTCGAGACAATCTCCTCACTGGTGATGTTGCTGGCCTCAGCCTCGTAGGTCAGACCAATACGATGGCGCAGCACATCGTGAGCCACGGCACGCACATCTTCTGGCACCACATAGCCACGGCGCTTGATGAAGGCATAGGCACGGGCCGCCTTGGCGAGGTTGATGCTGGCACGGGGCGAACCACCAAACGAAATCATATCCTTCAGGTCCTTCAGACCATAGCGATCAGGATAACGGGTAGCAAACACGATGTCGGCTATATACTGCTCGATCTTCTCGTCGAGATACACTTCGCGTACCACACTACGGGCCTTCAGGATCTCTTCGGCTGTCGTCACAGGAGTTACCGTAGGCATCTCACCAGCAATGTTCTCGCGGATAATCTTCTTCTCCTCGTCGAGTGAGGGATAGTCGATTACCACCTTCAACATGAAACGATCGACTTGGGCCTCAGGCAGCGGGTAGGTCCCTTCCTGTTCGATGGGGTTCTGCGTAGCCATTACAAGGAAGGGATTGGGCAGCAGGAAGGTCTGACTGCCGATTGTCACCTGTTTCTCCTGCATGGCTTCGAGCAGGGCACTTTGTACCTTTGCCGGCGCACGGTTGATTTCATCTGCCAGCACAAAGTTGGCAAATACCGGACCTTTCTTCACTTGAAACTTCTCGTCCTTCTGAGAATAGATCATCGTACCGATGACATCGGCGGGGAGCAAGTCGGGGGTAAACTGAATACGACTATAATCTGATGCAATCAACTGCGATAGCGTCTTGATAGCCAACGTCTTAGCGAGACCAGGCACACCTTCCAACAGGATATGTCCATCGCTCAGGAGACCGATGAGCAAGGAATCGACAAGATGCTTCTGGCCGACGATCACACGGTCCATACCCGTTACGAGATTTGTCACAAATGCACTTTGTTGTTCTATCCGGATATTCAATTCACGGATGTCAATTGCTTCTGCCATAATATTATTCTTTAATTGTTTTTTTCTTTTTCTTCCACTGCAACTGAGGGATCTTGACTTCCTGTCCGGCCTTCAATACCGTTGCAGCCTTCATACCGTTATAAACCTCCAGATAGCACTCCATATCCGGACCCAGGATACGACGTGATATCTTACCCAAGGTCTCCCCTTCCCTAGCCTTCACGACTTCGGCCGTTCCCATGATACGATAGGCTCCCGTACATACACGAGCATCCATCGCCTCATATTTGGCAGGATCGACCTCACCTTGAGCAACAGGCTTCGACTCTACTGGTTTAGGAGCCTCCACGGTCTTAGGTGCTTCCTGCTGGAGTGCATCCTGCCGAATGGTATCTTGCTGGATCGTATCCTGCTTTACAACCACAGGCTTTGGAGGCTCTGGAGCAATCACAGGCTTGGCGCTCTCCACCTTTGCCTTGTTCTGAGAGCCGGTTTGAGTGAACGGGAAATAATTGCCAAGAATATACCCCACTAATAGTCCGATGACACTTGCAATTAAGGGCATCAGCCATTTTCTACCAGGAGAAGATTCTTCATCTTCTTCATACACGGGTTCTTTCTCCACCATAGACTCTTCCTCCACCACTGGCTCTTCGGAATCTTCTGGAACAGGTTCCTCAACTGCAGATTCTTCCACCACAGGCCCCTCTACTATAGGTTCCTCAACTATGGGTTCGGGATCTGGCTCGAGTTCGGGCTCGAGTTCGGGCTCAGGCTCGGGCTCGGGTTCGGGTTCGGGCTCGGGTGTTTCCTCACTTGGAATCACAGGAACAAGATTGACACTCTCTCCAAAATCGACCAGAGGCATCGAAGAAGGATCGCCACCGTCTGAGTTGGACTCTTCCAATGACTTACCTCCGTCCATGTCTTCAAAATCCACACCATCCTTCAGTACGACAGTCTCAAACTGCGAGAACGGTTTGTTCACCAGTTCTTTCATCAATGGATCAGGCGTAAAGGTTATTTTGTTATGACCTTCTATCAGTACACGCTCGCCCGTGTTCACATTCACGCTCTCGCGGGCATCTACGTCGATGATCTTAAAGGTTCCTAGTCCCTTAACCTTCACAATCTTATCCCGATCCAAGGCCTGCTGGATAATGTCAAACATTGCATTGGCAAAAGCCGATGCCTCTTTTTTGCTCAGGCCGTTACACTCTACGAGTATCTTGGCAATATCCTGTATCATGATCTTTCCCATCATTCAGTCCCTCCATTCTTTACACGTTCTTTCCAGTTTACGTTGGGCTTAAAGTTCAACACCAGTTTTGGGGGAACCAGCATACGTTGTCCCGTAGCCGGATTCACCATAATGCGCTCCAGTTTCTTCTTAACTTCGAAGGTTCCGAAAGTCGGCACAAGCACTGAGCCGTCATCCTGGAACTGATCTCCCATCGTCTCCACGATGGCATTCACCATTTTCTGCGTATCCTCAGGCGAATAGCCCGTCTTCTGCGCAAGTTCTGCGATAAAGTCTTTATTCGTCATATCTTATCGTTGATTGTTGTGCCATATAAGTCAAATTCCTCCGAGTCCGTAATCAGCACATCATAGAACTCGCCGGTCTTCAGTGTCCGCTCCATAGCAGGGATCAACACTTCGGGATCAACCTCTGGAGAACAATATTCAGTACGCCCAACATAGTAGTCACCCTCCCTGCGGTCGATAATGACTTTCTGGGTCTGTCCCACCTTCTCTGCCTCCAGTTCTGCACTGATATTCTGCTGGATGCGCATAATCTTATCCAAACGGGCCTGTTTCAGGTCTTCACGAACATCGTCCTCATAGTGCTCTGCCGAATAGGTGCCCTCTTCCTCTGAATAGGCAAAGGCCCCCATCCGCTCAAAGCGAGCCCACTTCACGAAGGTCTTCAGTTCCTCGAAATCCTCCTCCGTCTCACCAGGGAAACCTACCATCAAGGTTGTGCGGATATGGATGCCTGGCACCTCCCGACGCAGACGTTCCACCATTTCGTAGGTCTCTGCCTTCGTCACGTGGCGTTGCATCCGCTGGAGCATATTGTCGGAGATGTGCTGAAGGGCAATATCCAGGTATTTGCACACGTTCTTCTTTTCCTTCATCACGCGGAGCAGATCCCAGGGGAAATGCGTGGGATAGGCATAATGCAGGCGGATCCACTCCACTCCGGGGATATCAGCCATCTGCTCAATTAATTCGGCGATGTGCTGCTTGCCATCGATATCGATTCCGTAGTAGGTCAGTTCCTGGGCAATGATATTAAACTCCTTCGTGCCCTGCCCCACTAGCCAGCGCACCTCGTCGAGGATCTCCTGCATCGGCCGACTCTGATGCCTGCCCGTAATCAGCGGGATGGCACAATAGGCACAATGCCTGTCGCAACCCTCTGAGATCTTGATATAGGCATAATGCCGAGGCGTCGTAATATGTCGATGGTATTCTCCTGACTCCTGACTCCCGACTCCTGACCCCTCCAAATCCTTCAGCAACTGTTTATAGTTGAATTTCCCATACCAGCCATCAACCTCAGGGATCTCCTCTTCCAGTTCAGCCAGATAGCGCTCTGACAAGCATCCCATCACAAAGAGTTTCTCAATCCTCCCTTCTGTCTTGGCCTGAGCAAACTCGAGGATGGTATTGATACTCTCCTCCTTCGCGTCAGCAATAAAGCCACAGGTATTCACGACGACAATCTCGCCCTGAGGGTCATCGCTATCGTGGGTACACAGATAGCCGTTGGCCTCCATCAAGCCCATCAGCACCTCACTATCAACGAGGTTCTTAGAGCATCCGAGCGATATGAAGTCTATCGTTTTCAATTCTCAATCCCCAATTTCAAACAGAGAATCGACAAACTGACGTTTGTTGAACAACTGCAGGTCTTCCATTTTCTCACCCAGCCCAATATACTTTACAGGCACCTTCAACTGGTCAGAGATACCAATCACCACACCACCCTTGGCCGTACCATCAAGTTTGGTAATGGCCAGCGATGTAATCTGCGTGACAGCAGCAAACTGTTTGGCCTGCTCAAAGGCGTTCTGGCCAGTTGAGCCATCCAGCACGAGCATGACCTCGTCGGGAGCCTCTGGCAGAACTTTCTTCATCACATCCTTGATTTTCTTCAACTCGTTCATCAGGCCCACCTTGTTATGTAGCCGACCTGCCGTATCTATCAACACCACATCAGCACCATTAGCCTTGGCACTGGAGAGCGTGTCGAAAGCCACTGAGGCAGGGTCTGAGCCCATCTGCTGCTTCACCACAGGCACCCCAACACGTTCGCCCCAGATGCAAAGTTGTTCGACGGCGGCAGCGCGGAAGGTATCGGCTGCACCAAGATACACCTTCTTGCCAGCCTGCTTGAACTGCCATGCGAGTTTGCCAATAGTTGTTGTCTTACCGACACCATTTACGCCAACCACCAGTATCACGTAAGGTTTATGGTCGGCGGGCAAATCCCAGTTATCGTTATCCTCCGTGTTATTCTCTGCCAACAGTCCGGCAATCTCATCACGCAGGATGGCATTCAACTCTGACGTACTCACATACTTGTCACGAGCCACGCGCTCCTCAATCCGCTGGATAATCTTCAGTGTGGTATCAACGCCCACATCACTCGTAATCAGCACCTCTTCAAGGTTGTCAAGTACATCATCGTCAACCTTCGATTTCCCTGCCACGGCACGGGCCAGTTTATCGAATACACTCGTCTTGGTCTTTTCCAGTCCCTTGTCAAGCGTTTCCTTCTTATCCTTATTAAAAAAACCGAATATTCCCATATCATCATTTTTACGTGTGCAAAAGTAGTCATTTTCGATGACATGTACAAAAAAAGAGGTCGCATTTTAACGTGCGGCCTCTTATTTTATATAAAAATAAGACTTAATTCTTGAAGAAGTCCTTAACGGCCTCATTGGGAACCATCTGCTCATCGAAGATGTAAGCACCCGTCTTGGGGCTCTTTACCATCTTAATAACCTTTGTGTAAGCGCGACCATCCTTTGAACCTTCATGGAGGGTAGCAACGGTTTTTTTTGCCATACTTCTGTCGTATTATTTAATTTCCTTATGAAGAGTCATCTTCTTCAGGATGGGGTTATACTTCATCAGTTCCATACGCTCAGGCGTATTCTTACGGTTCTTGGTAGTAATATAACGGCTGGTGCCGGGCATGCCACTGTTCTTATGCTCAGTGCACTCCAGGATCACCTGCACGCGATTACCCTTTGCTTTCTTGCTTGCCATCTTTCTTAGTCTCCTATCACTTTAATGTCCTTCCAATCGATATAGCCTTTGGCAACAGCCTGCTTCAGGGCTGCATCCAAACCTACTTTATTAATCATGCGAAGACCAGCAGCACTAATCTTCAACTGAATCCAGCAAGCCTCTTCTACATAGTAGAACTTCTTGCTGAAAAGGTTGACGTCAAAACTTCTCTTGGTGCGATGCTTTGAGTGAGACACATTACAACCAACCTGTGCCTTCTTTCCTGTAATTTGACAAATCTTAGACATTTCTATCTACTTTTTACTTGTGATTTACACTTACTTATTCCAAACAGGGTGCAAAGGTACACATTTTCCCTGACATTCAAATCACTGCCCGAGCGGAAACTTGAAGAATTATATTTTTTTAACCTTCACGCACGGGTCGAGGCGCATTTTCCTCCTTCAAAAACGCTAAGAACAGTTCCATGGCCTTGTTCGTGGCAATGGCCAGGTTGATGTCACGACCATGGTCTTCCTCTACCTTCAGAGTCAATATATGCTCTGGCTTTCCACAGGCCAGCCAGATGGTGCCCACGGGAATCTCCTTGGTGCCACCCGAAGGACCTGCCACACCCGTTGCCGAGATGGCGTAGTCGGTGTCCAGTGACTTACAGGCTCCTTTCACCATCGCGATGGCAACCTCCTCACATACAGCGGTTTTCTCCTCGAGCAACTGGTGATCCACGCCCAACAGGTTTTCCTTGATCTCATTAACATACGAGATGATGCCACCCTTGAAATACTTCGAGGCACCAGGCACAGCGATGATGGCCTCGGCAATACGCCCGCCCGTACAACTCTCAGCTGTCCCTACTGTCTTTTCCGTCTCCCAGAGAATCTCACTGACTTCCCTGCTAATAACCTTGCTTTCAAAATCCATATTTAGTTTTCATTTAAATGTTACTTTCGAGAATGCGGGCGCATCGATGCTGCAGAACTGCTTGTCGAGATACTTATAATAGCCCACAATACCAATCATCGCTGCATTATCTGTCGTATAACTGAACTTCGGGATGTAGATGGTCCAGCCGTAGCGTTTCTCCGCATCGTAAAAGGCATTACGGAGCCCGTTGTTCGCACTCACGCCTCCTGCCACGGCCACATGCTTGATGCCCGTCTGCTTCACCGCCTTCTTCAGTTTTTTCATCAGGATATCCACGATCGTCCACTCCAGCGAGGCTGCGATGTCCTCCTTGTGGTGCTCAATGAAATTAGGATCTTCCTTCACCCATTTCTGCATCGAATACAGGAATGAGGTCTTCAAGCCCGAAAAACTATAGTCGAGGTCGGGGATGTTCGGTTCAGCAAAATGGAATGCCTTGGGATTGCCCTGACGCGCCAGACGATCTATGATCGGACCACCAGGATAACCAAGTCCCATTACCTTCGAGCACTTGTCGATGGCCTCTCCGGCGGCGTCGTCGATGGTCTGTCCCAACACCTCCATGTCGTTGTAGGCATTCACCTTGACAATCTGCGAGTTACCTCCACTTACCAACAGGCACAGGAACGGCAATGGCGGCTGACGGGCATCATCGTCCGACTCCCTGATAAAGTGCGCCATCACATGTCCCTGTAAGTGATTCACATCAATGAGTGGAATCCCTAATGAACGCGCAAAGCCTTTGGCAAAACTCACTCCCACCAACAGCGATCCCATCAGGCCTGGACCTCTTGTAAAAGCAATGGCAGATAACATTTCTTTAGTGATTCCCGCCTTCTTGACGGCTTGATCCACCACGGGCACCACGTTCTGCTGATGCGCCCGTGAGGCTAATTCAGGCACCACCCCACCGTACGCCTCGTGCACGGCCTGCGAAGCCGTCACATTTGACAGCAAGATGCCATTCCTGAGCACCGCCGCCGACGTGTCATCACAACTCGACTCTATACCTAATATATAAATATCCTTTTCCACCTTATTCTATTAAAACGTGAGTATTTCCACACCGTGCTCCGTCATCAGTAACGTATGCTCCCACTGAGCGCTTGGTTTCTCATCACCAGAGATGACTTCCCATCCGTAGGGATCGTCAGCATCGATAAAAACCTTCCATGTGCCCATGTTGATCATCGGCTCGATGGTGAACACCATACCAGGCACGAGCAACATGCCTGTACCGCGATGACCGTAGTGGTTCACGTCGGGTTCCTCATGGAACTGCAGCCCTACCCCATGGCCAGCCAAGTCGCGCACAACCCCATAACCATATTTCTTACAGTGCTTCTCGATAGCGTGACCAATATCGCCTACGAATCCATAAGGTTTCGCTGCCTCCATGCCAATCTCCAGACATTCCTTCGCCACGCGTACCAACTGTTCTTTTTCGGGCGTGGTCTTACCGATGATAAACATACGACTGGCATCAGCATAATAGCCATCAAGAATTGTCGTAAAATCGACATTGATAATATCGCCCTCTTCGAGCACATCCTCCTCCTTGGGGATACCATGACAGACCACCTCATTGATAGAGGTGCAAACGCTCATGGGGAAGCCCTCATAGTTCAAACATGCAGGGATGGCATTATGCTCCTCGCAGTACCTGCGACATATCTGATCGATCTCCAGCGTGTTCATACCTTCATGAATCTGTCTGGCTACCTCGTCGAGCACACCCGTATTGACAACACCCGCCCTGCGGATGCCCTCAATCTGCTCGGGGGTCTTGATAAGTTCGCGGGTAGGCACCTCCTTACCCTTGTTCTCCCAATACATAATGGTCTTGTCCATCTCCGTAGGATCCTGCCCGGGCAGACAGTGCCATCTTCTCTTCTTCTTAAAAGCCATCATCTACCATGATTATTCTAAAAACGATTGCAAAGATACAAAAAAAAACTCAACTTCAATAAAGAATCACAGTTTTTTCGTATGTCCAAATATCCCGTTTTCCTTTCAGAAGCAAAGTAACACACTGATTTATAGCACATTATACTGAAATGGTAATTCTGCTACAGAAAAGGATATTCAAAATACTATAGTTAGAATTTGCTCGCTTTGCAATAGTCCTATTGAGCCGAGAGGCATTCCTTATGGACTGGATTGGACAAATTTGACTATTGTCAAATGAATGTTTGACGGTAGTCAAATGATCGTTTGACTTCCGTCAAATGATTAAAAAGCACTTTCAAAGGAAATAAGACACACATCAAAACAAGAAGAACAGGACACCATAGAAGGACACGAAAAAGCCAGAGCCTGGGACGAGGTTCTGGCAAGAAATGACTCTTCAGCCTAATCCGCTCAAAATCAACCAGTTAGAGGCCGGCTGAAGGGTAAATCGTATTCACTAAAACTTTATTCTATTTGTTGGCTTTTGACGTGCTCGTAGTCCTCAGGTGTATCGATTTCGTAGGAGTAATAACTGCTCGTATCCACGACGCGGAAGGTATGCCCCTGGGGTATCAGCCGTTCGAAAGCGCGTTCGTAGAAGATGTCGATGAGTCCTTCCTCAAGTATCATCTGATCAAGTTCCCGGAAGAGTGCCTCGCTATATGAAGCAGAAATCTTCTCAATACCAACAGACTCACCCATGGCTTCAAGAGGATGGCAAGTCTTACTGATCTCCGTAATGTGCATGTCAGCATCCACAACCACTTTCATCTCTTCATCACCACACTCATGGCGATTGACGGCCAAAGCGGACTCTGGCTCTTGGGCAATACGTACTACGGCTGCAGGGTCGCAGAAAATATCACTGTCCATCACCAGGAACTCCTTGCCACGTACCACCTCACCAGCCATCCACAGCGAATAGATATTGTTGTTGTGCTCGTAATCAGCATTGTAAAGGAAGGTGAAAATGACAGCAGGGAAATGAGTGATGAGATAGTCACGGATCATATTACCACGATAGCCCGTGACGACGACGAACTCATTGATACCAGCCTGTTGCATAGCACACACTGTGCGATCCAAGAGTGTACGGCCCCCCACCTCCAACAGGCACTTCGGCATAGTGTCTGTCAACGGGCGCAGACGCTTGGCCATACCCGCAGCAAGTATTACTCCAATCATACTATTTACCGTTATATACTTTTAATATTGTATCCACTACGGTCTGCGTCTGTTCCTTGCGACCCAGGGTGATGCGCAGGCATGACTCCAGGCCTTTGTCGCCCATGAACTTGATCTTATAGTCCTGAATCTTTAAGGCTTCCATCAGCGCGTCCTTGATCTCAATAGGATACTTGATAAGTATGAAGTTGGCCACCGACTTATACACCTTGAAACCAGGCAGATTACCCAGTTCCTTCTTGTAGAGTTGACGCCCCCACTCCATATCGTCGGCCACCTGACGGTAGTGCTCGTCACTGTCGAGGGCTGCCAAGGCCACTGCCTCGGAGAAGCGGTTGTAGCCCAGATATTTGTTGACGTAACTGAGGAACTGGTCGTGGCCCTTGCCGATGAAACCGAAGCCGCAGCGCAGACCAGGCAGGCCATAGAACTTCGAGAGGGTGCGGGAGATGATCAGATTGTCGTACTTGTTCACCAATGGGGCGATATAGGCAGTATCCGTCGTGATGAAACTGGCATATGCCTCATCGATGAGCACCATCGTATCGGATGGTATGTTCTCCATAATACGGCCGATCTCCTCAGGGGACAGTCCGTTACCCGTGGGGTTGTTGGGCGAAGCCAGCAGGAGCATACGGGGATGCACGCGGTTGGTGTATTCGATGACCTCGTCAATATCGTAGGCGAATGTATCGTCCTGCTCGTGGAGAGGATACATCTCAAACGTACCACCACACTCCGAGGCCACATGGTTATAGTACCACCAGGAGAACTCGGGGATGAGTATCTTTTTGTTGTCGCCCAGCATCAGGAAATAATGGATGGCGTTCTTCAGCATGTCCTCACCGCCGTATGTCAGGAGCACCTGCTCCTCGGGGACACCGTAGATCTCGCTGATGCGTACGGAGATCACACTTTTCTTGCCTTGGTCATAAATACGGGTGTAGAAACACAACGTCTTAGGGTCAAAGTTCTTAATAGCGTCAACCACTTTCCGGCTGGGATCAAAATTAAACTCGTTTCTGTCGAGATAATTCATTTGCTTTTCCATAATCAATGTATTAATTCTTATCTATTTTCATTAGTAGGATGCCCACAAGGATCCAGAAGATTTCCCGCACACGGCAGATGATACTCACAAAGATGCCCAGCGCGGCCGATAGGCCAAGGGCAGCGATTGAGAGTACGAAGCCACCCTCCTGAACGCCCAACTGCATCGGCAGGAAACCAATCAGATTGGCAAAAAGCGTTGTGAAGGAGACGATCAGGAAACTGTGGAGGAAGGTGAGCAACAAGCCGGAGAAGCCGCCGCCACAGTCAATGCCGAAGAGCAGGAGCATGAACATCACCTCACTGCTTTGGACAACACGCGAGAGGTATTCCAGCAGCAGACTACGGTAGAAGGCCCGCTTGTCCTCCGCATGCAGGGCGGCAATCTGCTCATCGATGTTGTGAAGCGCTTCAGCATGGTTCTGCTGGAAGCGGGTGCCCCACCCCTTCAGTCCCGGGACATGGCTGATCCAACGGATGACATTAGCCACCAAGCCATTGCGATAGCCCTTCGAGAAGATATAGAAGGCGACCATGCAGAACAAGATGACGATGCCTAGTACCGTCGCAACGGCGGTGTTGATGGGCAGGTCGCCAATGGCTGCCAGCGCCAGGTAGATGAAGATACTGGTGAACCAGTACCAGAAATGGGCGAAGAAATGCATCATCGCATAGAGGATGACCGACGAGGTAGCCCGCTGGTTACCGATGTCTTTTGAGAGTTCCATGATGCGGTAAGGCTCGCCGCCAAGTCCGCCTACAGGCGTGGCATAGTTCAGGGCATAGCCTGTAATCGTCAGCCGGTAGATACGCCAGAAACTGACATGATCACCTTCCTCACACTTGCTACGGATGATGGTCTGCCACGAGAGCGCATTGATACCATATATGATAAGCCACACGCCAATGATGGGTATCAGCCAGTAGCCTGCATGGCAGATATGCTGCCATAACTCTACAAAACTGACATCGAACGTCAGCAGCATCACCACCACGGCTGCCACACCGAGGAAGAAAAACAGGTTATTCAGTCTTTGCTTCGTCCACTTCATCCTTTTCTCAATTATTTCAGCGAATCGGCAATCTTACGGGAGAATGCTTCATGGCGACGATTGACATAGAGATAGAGTAATCCCATGAAAAAGATTTCGAAGAGGAAATTCTCTACAGGAATATCAAACAGGCAGAAGAGGAAGAGGAAACCCTCACGGAAATTGAAGGTGAGCAAGCCATTCCACTTCATCAGTTTTAGAGAGTTCTTATGAAACTCGCTCCTGACCTCAACCGGTATATCGTCTGTACTACCGTATTTCTCACGCAGACGGGCCATCAGCCGCTGGAACTGAGGCGTCACCTTCTCCTGTTTGCGGGTATAGTTGACATAAGACTTCTGGAATACACGCTCATAAACAGGTGTGTTGGCTGGCAGTTGATCGTAGATCTCCTGCTGGTGTGTTGAATTATCCAGTTCACTGCCCTTCTCACCCTTCAGGAAGAAGAGATGCACCTGAATATAATAGTCGGCCAAACGCTGTTGTCCGCCCATGCCAAGGATGCCTGAGACAATACCCAGTGCATAGACTACAACCGTAGATATCAGGGCATTCTCAGGGGTATCGCTGATGCCCAGCCAGGAGAACTCAATCTCATGATGCTGATAGAAGCGCCATACCAGAGCATGATAGATGGGAATGAACCACACAAAGCCCGCCACACCGTCAAGGATGCGGCCCACATGGCTCTTCTTGCCTGTCATACGGGCCAACTGCCCATCCGTACAGTCGAATATATCGGCTATCATCAGCAGTACAATGGCTACTATATTCATGATGAGGCCTTGCATGCCATCATAATAGTAACACCCCTGAGCGAAGAAATAACTGCTGGCAACACCAAACACCATCGACCAGATGGTCACCGTATTAGGATGGATATCGAAGCGAGCGAAAAAGCGAGCCAGCAGGAAGCATATTGGTCGGATAACATGCAGATCCAGCCAGTCTTCGGTTTCTATAGACTTAAGTGTCTGAAAATATTCTTCTTTCATTCTTATCGTGTTAGAATGTTAAACGGAAAATATACCTGATACCCCACTTCTCGCTGGTGGGCAGGTCGAGATAGGTCAGACGGCGCACATACTCCACGTGGATAATCTTAAAGATATTGTGGATACCTACCACCGCCTCTATATAGGGTTTCTTATTATCCATGATATAACAACCCTCGGGGAAGTACATCAGTTTGTTGCTACCGGCATTTTCGCTAAGATAGGGATTGTTCTTGTCTGTCAAATCCCCCCACAGCACGTTCACACCAAAGTATTCACGCCACTTCAGATGTTTGATCAGTGGCACGCGGTTGAAGAACTTGCCATTCAGGTCCCAAGAAAGCATCAGTGAAGCATAGCGGTCGTTCAGGAACTCCATATTATTTACGAGGTTGAACATCTCCTCTTCGATGACGAACGACTGATTGGCAACAGGATGGATGAGCAAGGGATAAGGCACCTGGTTCCACTGGATGCCACCCTTCAGGAAGAGGTCGATCTTACCCCAACTATTCATCCAGAAACGCTTGTAGAGTTTAGCCTCCGTCAAGTTCGACGTATATTCTCCACCCAGAATATTCCTGAAGCCGAAGGTATGGCTGAACGTCAGGGCGGGAGCATCGTTGTTGATGGTGACACGACGCTGCTTGCTGTTGATATAGGTCTCATCAGGTGCAAACCTTATTTCTGCAAACAATTCCGTCGTACGCAGGAACTCATGATGTGGCACCAGTTCCTGATAGTCGATACGCGGCTCATTCAGTTTGCGGAACGACATGGCACCACAGGCCTCATATTCCTCTGCCTTCAGACTGAGCGTCGTTCTCAAGCCACCATAGGCCTCGTAATCAAAAGAGAGTTTCTGACGGTTACTGATCATCATCTTGTTGATGCCCGTCCACTTGAAGGCAACCAGGAAGTTATCCTTGTCAGTCGGCAGATAGCGGTCGCTGGGCGAACTGATATCGTAGGAACTCTCCAACTTCAGCATGCGCTTGGGGTACTCCCACGGCATATAGACCTTGTCGATGAAGGAATAGGTAGCGGAAGCACTATAATAGTTCTTGTGGCTGTCGAAGCCATGGGCATAATAGCCAGAGAGGAAGAAGCGCTTGTTGAGGTTGGCTGTCGTCTGAAGACTGAGACGGGTGCGCCAGCCGTCAATGTCATTACGCGTCAGGATCGTATTGACAGGAGCAATATCGATCTTGTTGGGAGTGCCTGTCTCGATGGAGTTCTCAATCAGGGCATTGAGTCCAACCATAATATACTTGAAGCCCTTGATATTCTGGATATTCTTAATGAAATTATCCATCGAGTCCTCACTCTTTGTCAACTCCACCTGGCGATACTGGTTCCAGAAGTTCTTACCACGCATACCTGCATCAGGCTCCCTGACTTCCGTGCGCTTGCCTCTGAAGAGCCGCTTGGGGAGTTCTGCAAAAGAGTAGTCCGTCAGGCGGGTAGTCCTAATGACGATGGCTTTCTGGATGAACTGAGCAATACTCAATTCCGTAATCATATCGTCACGTGTAAGCACCCACTCACCGTTATCCAACTGTTCAAACTCCTGCTCAATACGCAGGTTCTCCACGAAGTTGACAGAGGTCTGTTTGGGTAGCGTCAGTTCACAGCGGCGCACATGATAGGACGAGTCTTTCAGGATATAGATATCACCGCGAAAACCAAAGTCCATCTGGTTGTTGGGCAGGAAATGCAGATGAATACAACTGTCCCTCTCAATCTTCAAGGTATCCTGAATATAGAAACGGTAGAAAGAGATGGCATCCTTTCCAATGGGAGACGTAAACGGATATTGTAAGATTCGGATCTGGTCGTCGTAGAGATTCACATCCGTAAACACGTCCTTCATGACAACATTGAGAATATCGCCCGTCTGAAAGAGATCATTGATACCTGAGGTCTGCTGGCCTGTGATGAATGTCTTCCTCGACTGGGGATTCTTCCTATAGACTTGCTCCGACACCGTCTCATCGATACTGATTGGCAGAATCAGTTTATTGTTGTATTTGCAGAGTTCCACCTGATCCAACAACCATGGAGTGCTGGAATAGGGTTTCTTCTCCAGACGTTCCGGCGTTAGATCATTGGCTGCTAAGGTCAGTTTCTCGTATTTGTTATAGCGATAATAATCATGATTGGCCAGATCTGTCTCCTTTTTGGCGGCGATTACCTTCTCCATCAGTTCCACTGCAGGATTATTCTTTCGGCTGTATCGTCCCTTCTTGGCCTTAACCGTCACTTCAGCCAACTGCTGCCTGTCGGGTTTCAGGCGAATGTTCAATTGACTGACCGTCTGAGAAGTGATGGGCACATCCTGTGTCTGGTAACCTACGGAACTGAAGGATAGTTTCCATCCGTTTCTTCTGTCGATGGTGAAAACGCCATCAATGCTGGAGATAACGGCCAGGTTGTGCCCCTTATAGATGACGCTAGCATAAGGCAGAGGATCACCCGTCTCCGCATCGACAACGGTTCCCGTGAGTTGCTGGGCATCCAGTTGCAAGCAGGCTGCCAACAAGGTAAATATGTATATAAGCCTTTTGAGTCCTGTCATTTAAAAACGAAAATTGGAGAACATATACTCTGTATAGCCGGCCCGTTCGTTCATCCGAAGTGACTTCAGTTCTGAAGTCTGGGTATCAATAGTCAGCACGAAGGAAGAGAAAAGCATGCGTTTGACAGCCTTCTTCCCTTCTGCCTTGGGGGTAATCGTGAGGACAAGTTGGTTTCCTTTCTGCGACATCGTCAGGTCACTTAGTGCTGAGATATCCTTAGCACCACCAGACAAGATGCTTTCAAAGACTGTCTGGAACGAGGCGAATTGCGGATTACGCTCACTGCTCGTTTCATGCTTCTTACCCTTCACGACCATCGTAAAGGCACTGCCTTGCATCAGCAACTGGTCGCTGCCATCGCCAATGACAATGCTTACCTCTGAGGGTTTCTTCATTGTGAGATTTCCTTTGGACACAACGTCCTTAGTAACCGCATCCTTATGCGTCGTCTTAACGACAGAAGCCGTCACTGACACAGAATTCTTATAGCGGGCAACGGCCTTGCGAAACACATTCTGCTGCGCAGATACCGTGATGCTCATACACATCATCAATATGACAAATAAAATCTTCTTCATCATCTAATTCTCTAAAATGGTTTGTATTTTGTCTTTTCCTATGATTTCCGAACAAGTCAGTAACGATGTCATTGCCACTCCCTCCAAACCTGGCAGCATCAGGTTCTGGCCTGTCAGCAACAGGTTCTGTAAAGGTGTACGCGACGAAAGCATCGTCAATACCAGACTGCGGCAGTCCTTGCGCACGCCAAAGGCTGATCCATTGGGCGTGAGCGTATAGTCACGATAGGTCAGTGGTGTACTGATGTAGCGTCCACAAATCATTGACGAGAGTCCAGGAAGGACAGTTTCCGCTAAGTCAATGCAGGCATCTGCCATTCCCTCTTTCATGGAGAGATACGCCTCTCCTCTCCTGCCGACGGTGGTATCCGTCCACTGCTCACAGAGATTCCAGGGCATGGGGGTCAGGAGGTCAACCTGCCGTACGAAGTCGCCTTCTTCAGGTACCCGTGCACTGATCATAATACCCCCTACAGGAGCGTCCTCTTCATAAAATGTCCAGACATTGGCCTTGCGATAGACATACTTGTTATGGTTGAAATAGCGGAGCATGCCAGGCTTCAACATCAGTGAGACTGTCAACATACCGAAAGTATTCTCCATGTTGCTCATTCTCATACGATAAATACGCTTCATGACGGAAGACTCTTTCACAAGGGCAAAGGTCTGCGAGGGATGGATGTCGCTGATAAAAGTATCACCTTCGTAACTCTCGCCGTTGGAACAGCGGGCAGCAGCAATCCGTCCATCCTTCTCAATCAGTTCCTGTACCTCTGCCTTGCAGACGACAGCACCACCATTGGCCTTAATGTCATCTACCATTTTCCCAACCAATAGATTGCCATCGCCTTTCAGGCGCCAACTGCTCTGGATAAAACTGCTATTGCCATGCGCAAAAGAAAACAGGGGAAGTGAAACCTTACGCAACTCCATCTTCATGGCCGTACCGGATATCACATTCAAAAGCAACGGATCATGGAAAGTACGACTGAGGAACTCGTAGGCACTCGTACCGAAAAGTTGATAGGCATCACTGGAACCAAACTTGACGGCATCCACCTGTTGGAGCATTCGAACATATTGCTGCAAGGCCTCCCGCTCCTGAGGGAATTGCACTGCCAAGGATTCCACAAAAGCGTCATAGCCTTCGGCAAAGGCATACGTCTGATCGTCAATTGTAACCTGATCAAAGCCTTCAGCATCTAGTCGATGCCAAGGCAGATCCATCAGCCCGAGACTGGCAAAGATACGATGCAGGTTCTGTCCTTCTGCGAGGCCGCCCACATAGTGGAAGCCTGTATCGAACGAGAATCCTCCACGCTGGTAACTCTGGATACAGCCTCCTGGCTGCACCTGACGCTCAAGCACCAGCACACTCCTTCCTTCACGGGAAAGAATACTGGCGCAGACCAGTCCGCCGAATCCACTGCCTATGACTACCACATCATACTTCATCACTTCTGACGATTTAGCCATCTGTAGATGGCGGGTTGTAGTACATAAGTCAGAATCACTGCCGACAGCAGTCCAACCAGCGTGGAGAAACCTACGGAACGGATGGCAGGATGCCGGGCCAACAACATGCTGCTCACCGTGACAATCAGTGTGACAGCACTTAAGAAGATAGCCGTCTTATGATAAGCCAGTTTCTGGGAGTTTCCATCCGTCAGGCCGTTCATCACGAAGATGCTGTAATCCACGCCAATACCAAAGATAAAGGTGGAGATAATGATACTTATAAGATTGAATCTGACATTAAACAGCACCATAGCGCCGAGCACGATCATCCAACTAAGCAGGATGGGCAGGAAACCTAATACCGCATTCTTGAGATTGAAATGGAAACTCAACAGCAGTACCACAAATACAAAGAGCATAGAGAGCCACTGCAGCACGTTGAAGTCTTTGTTCATCTGAAGCAGGGTATCCGTCGTATAATAATAGGTATCAAGAACCAGCAAATTTGGTTGTGAAGCGATTGCATCACAGATACGGATATAATCACTCTCACTGCTACGTACGGAGTCGTTGGCACAACGCGCGGAGGTGAAGCAGAGATAATCACCGTTATAACTCTGTTCCATCAACGTGGACTGATAGCCCGCAGGTATCAAGCCTGACTCATATAGAGCATCCGGCTCATAATCTGCGGATACAGCCTCAAAGAAAGTCTCAAAGGCCTCTGGGCGCAAGCCTGCCTGTGGTGCCGTCTCCTTAATTAGAAAGCGAACCCTCGCCTGGCGTTCTCCTGTCCAATAGTTCTTCCAGGCATCAATGCGCTGCTGCTGAACAGAAAGCGGCACAAATACTTGATTCGTTGGGGTATAGTTTTTCACCAATCCCAACTGCTGGAGGGAGTCGAGTTGGCGATCCAGCACAGAGAAATTCTCTATTGCTTCTTCCATCGTCTTTCCCTGACTGGCGAAATATTTCTGCTTGTCACCTGTGTAGGTCTTATCTCGAAGCAACTGCTCAGAATGCTCTGTCATCTCTTCCAGATAGCCCAGATTATGCATGTCGGCATCAAAACGAGTACCACCCACTAAATAGGCCCCAACACAGATGACCATCACCGCAAGGATAACAAGAATCAACGGTTTCTTACGATCAAAGGGAATCGCATTGAATCGGTCTATAAAACTGAAGGTCTTGGGATTTGTCTTCGACGGGAAGAACTGCGGCAGATAAGTCAGGCTGAAAAGCGTCGTACCAAGAATGACAAAGGCTGCAAACAGACCGAAATCCTGCAGGAGATCAGTTTTGATGAAGATGAGACCTGTAAAAGAGCCTATCGTCGTGAGACAGCCCAACCAGACAGGTTTCACCTGATCGCGCAGCATCTGTTCCACATTGCCAACATACTGATAATGCGTCAGGACATGGAGTACGTAACTCAAGGCGACACCCAGCACCACGCCACCAATACCCAGTGCCAGCAAGGAGAACTCACCTTTGAGCCAATACATAATGGCTAAGCCGAAGAGTGTTCCGAATACCACTGGCAACAGCAGTAAGGGAATCGTATCCCATCTGCGGAATGAAACCAAGAGGAAGATAAGCACCAGAATCAGTGCTCCTGTAATGGTTGTAGTCAGGTCGTGCTTAATTTGCGTGGAGTTATAGAAGCCGCTGGCAGGGGTGCCATGATAGGTAATACGCACGTCTGGATGGGATTGGGAGAACTGGACTATCTGATCATTCAACAGTTCGAACATCGCAGAGCCTTGCCCAGTATTCGTTGACGAGAAATTGGGCGTAATAAAGACTATACAGACTGTAGAGTCGGGCACAAAGAAATGACCGTCAATCGTCTGGTAACTACCAGTTCCTTCACTCAACAGAGGCATCATCTGCTCCGCCAGTACATTGCGCATACCCATCGGGTCCATCTGGATCAATTCAGGGAACATCTCGCCAAACTCCCCTGTCAGGTCCTCACGATTCTGCTGCATCTGACGGATGAAGTGCTCACGCGTTAGCAGGGAGTCAAACCGCACATAAGCCGCCGTGTCGATATAAGCGGGAAAATGTTCACTCAGATAGTCCACACCGTCCATCATAAGGTCATCGGGCAGACGATAGAACACGTCGTCGATGGTCTGGCTGACGGAATCACGCTGCAAAAGCGTATCCACAAAAGCATCACATGTCTCAATCAGATTCTCCGTACCATTGCCTTCAAACAACAAGAAGGTCTTGTCTTTGATCTTCAGGTTGGCAAAAGCCAGTTTCGTCGTTCCATCCTCATTTTTCGATGATGGTATCAACTTATTAATGTCTTCCTCCAGATGAATCTGCGTGGCAAAATATCCGAAGAAAACAAAAAATATTAGCATGGACAGCCAACAGACTGTCTGATGTTTGCAGAAGTACTGAGAGAGTCTGACGAAGAACGAGGTCATTGCGGCAGATGCTGCTCAATATAATCGTAGAGGTTCGAGAATGTCTGGATCTGCTTCAGGTCGCTCACGGGGATTGTAATCTTATAGGTCATCTGAACCATGGCTATCAAATCTACCAGATTGATACTGTCAAGTTGGAGTGTCTCCTTTAGAGAGGCATCTGGAGCGAACTCGCTCTCTTCAATCTCAAACTCTTCTGCAAGCATGGAATTAACTTGCTCAATAATTTCATTTCGTGTCATAATCATCAAAAATTATAAGTTCTTTACTATTAATGTCGAATTCGTACCACCAAATCCAAATGAGTTGCTGAGGAATATATCGAAATGGGCCTCAATGGTCTCAGGTATTACATTGATACATGCCGTTTCCTCGTCAGGATTTTCAAAGTTGAGGTTGCCAGCGATGAAGTCGTTCTTCATCATCAGCAACGAGTAAATAATCTCACTGGCACCAGCCATCCACATCTCATGACCAGTCTGCCCCTTGGTGGAGGTCACTGGCACGCGGTAGTCACCAAACGTCTGGGCGATGGCCTGAGCCTCACGACTATCACCAATCTTCGTTGAGGTGGCGTGGGCATTTACATAGCCTATCTCCTTAGGAGAAATGGCGCACTGTTTCAGACAGAGTACAAGCGAACGGGCTGGTCCTTCCACATTCGGCGTAGAGATATGATCGCCATTGCCAGAGAACCCCCAACTGATAATCTCACCCAGGATAGGGGCTCCACGCTTCACGGCACTCTCGTAACTCTCCAGAATCAGGGTGGCAGCACCACCGCCAGGAACCAGACCATTACGGTCTCTGTCGAACGGGCGACTGGCCTTGGTGGCTTCATTATCCTCACGCAGGGCAAACGACTGGATACCGTCGAAAGAGGCAACACCATACATGTTGGCCTCCTGGGCACCACCACATACCACACACTCCTGCAGGCCGTTGCGGATAAGCAACGAAGCCAGGCCAATAGCCTGAGATCCTGATGCACAGGCTGCTGAAGCCGTCAGGTTGATACCCTTCAAATGGAACAGACAAGCCAAATTCATCGTCACTGTCGAGTTCATCGACTGGAAGATGGCACCGCTGCCACAAGCCGCCGTGCTGCCGTACTGGCGAAATTTATCCAAAGCCTTCATCGTAGCCTCAGCCACAGAGTCGTTACCATAGATGATACCCACCTCATGGACATCGATATAGTCTTGATCCAGTTTGGCACTGGCCAGCGCATCACGGGTTGCCATATAGGCATATTGCGCTTCCTCGGGCATAAATTGACGGAAATTGCGATTCACGAATGGTTTCAAATCGGCTTTTGGAATATCAGCACAATAGGGCGATCGGAATCCGACATCCTTACGCTCCTGACTGAAGACAATACCACTCTTACCATCGTACAGAGACTGACGCACCTCGTCGGGTGTCGTACCAAGACACGACCATATGCCCATTCCTGTAATGACAACTCTATGTTCCATAATCTATATACTCTTTTTATAACATCTTCTGCGTTTCACATATTCGGGTTTCAGAGACTTCCATTGCGTCAGTTCCCGCACATTATTCTCCAACTGTGGGCCGGTCTCAGCCCACTTGAAGCCATATCTGTTATAAATGGGAATCAGATCATCAAAGAACATAGCATTCACGCCCAAGCCCTGATAATCTGGACGCACGGCAATCAGCAGCATCTCGGCATTATCCTCATGCTTCCAGTAGAGAGCCTTCAGCAGATGATACCATCCAAATGGCCACAGCCGGCCTTTTGTCTTCCGCATGGCCTGAGTCAGACTACCCATCGTCACGGCTGCACCAATCACCTCGTCCTTGCCGTTTACGATAAAGGGCATCAAGTGCTTATCAATCAATTTCAAATAGCGATTCAGGAAATTATTCACCTGGGCATCAGACAACTCCGAGAAACCGAAAATCGGCTTATAGGCCTCATTAAACAAGTCGAAGACTTTCTTGCCATAACCACGCTTGGAGATTTCCTTATTACTCAGTTTGATGACCCTCAAGCCCATCTGTTCCCTGACATATTGAGCCACACGTGCATATTTGACAGGCACCTCCTGAGGGATATTAATACGTATCTGCACCCAATCCACCTCTTTCTGATATCCCAACGCCTCCAAATGACGGGGATAATAGTCAAGGTTATAGATAGTATTCATCGAGCCTGCCAGATGGAAATCCTCCACCAGCATACCTTCCTTATCGAAATCCGTGATACCCATCGGTCCCTGTATCGCATCCATTCCATGGATCCTGCCCCACTGTTCAACAGTATCCAACAAAACCTTCGACACCGTGAGATCATCGATGAATTCAAGCATAGCGAAACGCACGTTCTTTACGTTCCACTTCTCGTTGGCATGATGATTGATAATGCCGACAATGCGCCCTACAGGCACCTCATGACGATAGGCGATAAAAGGCTGAATAATGGAAAAAACCAAGCCCGGATTCGTTTTCCTATTGAAAAGTGCACGAATATCACTTTCTAGATCAGGGACGTATTGCGCACAATCAAAATAGATTCCATCCACGACGTGAATGAAATCGTTCATCTCTCTGGATGTCAATACTTTTACAACTGTCAAATCGTCAGTCATGCCCCTCTCTAAAGTCCTGTCTTCGTTTTTGGCTGCAAAATTAGTCATTTTCTTGTAATAAAAGAATTTTTTTCTCGCAAAAACGGCTATTTCTTCTTAAAAAAAGAAAATCAGACATAAAAACAAGAAAAATAGAATATAAAAGTGCTTTAAGCACTTTTATTCGTCCACGTCATCAGGAATGACAGAAAAGGTCAATTTCTCATAGCCCTCAAAATCATCAAACTGTACCTGGAAATTGGCGTACTGGTAATAGTTGCCACCCGTATTATGCGTATCTTTGATGGGTTTGCTCTTTGCAAGTGCATTCAGGATCTGGTTATAGACAATCTTATCATTCTTATCGTCTGCAATCTGAACAGCCATAGAAGTCACATAACCATTCTCTACCTTATAAGTATAGTCGCCTGAGGCATAGAGTTGGAAATTCTCAGTCTCAAGGATTGTCTCAAGTTCACCTACGGCAGCCTGCAAATCCTCAAAAGTGCTATTGACGAAGTTGATGGGTTCCAGATTGGCATCAAGTTTAATATAGGTGGTGTCAATCTCATTGATTTCCTCGGCAGACACAGTTGTCATACCTCCAAACAGCATAATGCTGGCAAATAATATTCTCTTCATCGCTTTCATCACTTTCATCATTATAAATCGTGTGCAAAGATAGAGAATTATAAGATTACCACCAACACTTTTTGGCAAAAAAAACAAAAAACTACCACTTACGACCTTCTTTTTGACAAAGGTCAAGCCGTAAGTTGTAGCATTTTGTCATTAGAATGGGGCAAAAACCCACTATTCTGATCTCACAGGACGTATCACGAATGTAAAATCGTAATCCTGATACGGCAGAAAATACTCCTTCCGCGGCCATGCCCCCCAGGAGTTCACACAGCCAAGGCCCATCTGGCGTTGCTGAATAAGTACCTGTGTCAGCGGACGCTCCACAAGGTCACCACTATGACGGCCGATCACCTTGTCTTTCGAAGGACCATCGTCAAGGTCTTCCACAAGATAGTTCAAGGCACTGGCCTCCATCGGAGCATTGCTGTAGAACTCCAGACCTCTCCCCTTCTCATCCAACACGCGGAACCAGCGGACATCCGTATGGTTGCCTGACTCCTGTGGACGAATATAGGGGAAATACTCATCAGCCACCTTGTTCTCGTACGTTCCAAGGAATTCCGAAGAGTTTCGATCGGAATAGTTCTCAACGGGACCCCGGCCATAGTACTTCACTGTGTTATACTGTTTTGGCATCTGCAACTGCATGCCGTAACGGAACAGCGGTGAGACTTCAGCCGATTGGTCTGCTGCCAGTTGTTCACGCACGACAACATCACCATCGGCATTAAGTGTATAGGTCATTGTCAGGACTGCCTTAACACCTGGCATGTCGAAAGTTGCGACGGCACCCTGCTCCTTGACTTCAAAGCCTTTCAGTTTCATCTCCGGATGCCTCCACACGCCAAACCTATTCTGAAGCCATGCACCATAGTCGTTATCCGTAGGTGCACGCCAGAACTCGGGAGTAACAGACTGGTGATCGACCAGCATCGGCTCACCATCTACGTCGATATAATCTATCCATCCGCTCCATTTGCCGATGGTCAGTGTTGTGCCGGCAATATCAAACTTCACATAACTCTCAGTCTCTTCTTTGGAGATACCAGGTGAACTCGAATCCCCAGGACTACAAGAAAGACTGGGGAACGGATACGGCTGTACCACAAACTGCTGACGAGCAAGCACTTGTCCTTGCTCTATCAGGGGCTGTGCCTCCCGACTGCGGAACTCGAAATTAACGCAGATCTCTTCGTCGGGATGATGTGAGAGCACACGGCAGAGCGTCTCTTTCAACTGCTCGTCGGATACCTGCCTGCGCTGCTGGGGAGCGATGCCGCCGACATCAATCTTACCGGTATGTTTCTTGACTTTCCATACCAGTTCCAGATCATCGAGCGACTTGAAGAAGTTCTCATTATAGATCTCAAACTTCCCTTCCTTCAGTTCTTGTGGTGTAATCCACACGCTCTGATAGTAGTAGCCCACCTCGTAGGCATGGGGATTCAGACGACGGTCAGGAGCAATGACACCATTACAGTTGAAATTATGATCACTGGCGGGATAGCGCCCGTAGTCACCACCGTATGTAAAGATCTCTTTCCCAGTCACTTTGCTCTTATCCCGCATGCCCTGATCCACGAAGTCCCAAATATAGCCACCCTGATACTTCGGGTACTTGCGGATAATGTCCCAATACTCCTTGAAACCACCTATCGAGTTACCCATGGCGTGAGCATATTCACACTGGATAAGCGGATGCGGATTATCACCCTGTGCATATTTCTCACAGTCTTCATATCCGTAGTACATAGGACAGAAGATATCCGTCTTGCCGTTCTGCTCAGCCCGCTCATATTGTACGGGGCGGGTCTTGTCGTATGCCTTGATCCAGTCATAGCACTTCTCGAAATTGATGCCATATCCTGCCTCGTTACCCAGACTCCACACGATGATACTGGGGTGATTCTTGAACTGTAGCACATTCGCCTGGTTACGCTCCAGATGAGCCAGTTCAAAGTCCGGACGGATAGCCAGTGTCTCCTTGCCATAGCCCATACCGTGACTCTCCACATTGGCCTCAGCCGTCAGGTAGATACCATACTCATCGCAGAGGTCATACCAGCGCGGGTCATCAGGATAATGGCAGGTACGCACAGCGTTGATGTTCAACTGCTTCATGATCTTGATATCCTGAATCATGCGCTCCAAAGGCACTACATAGCCACCATCCGGATCCAGTTCGTGACGATCTACGCCTTTAATCAGTATCGGCAGTCCGTTTACAAGCAATTGTCCGCCCTTAATTTCAATATGGCGGAAACCCACCTTCTGGCGGACAACCTCCAAAACCTTGTCGCCCTTTTTCAATTTAACATATAAGGTGTAAAGTTTCGGAGTCTCAGCCGACCAAGGTTCCACCTCTACTGGTTCAGCCCATTCTCGGATGACATGATTGCCCCTACTATTATCCTTATAAGCAACATCGAAAATGACATCTTCTTGATCGTCCTCCATCAATTCGACTTCTACATCTTTCGGATTCGCATTGACAAACTGAACGTCGATTCCAAAGAAGCCCTTTCCGTCCTGATAGTCCTGCTTAATAGTGATATCTTGAATATGAGACTTCGGGCGGGCATACAGATAGACCTCGCGAGCGATACCCGTAAAACGCCAGAAATCCTGGTCCTCCAGATAAGAGCCGTCGCACCAGCGCATCACCTGCATCGCTACCAGGTTCTTACCGGGCTTCAGGTATTTCGTAATATTGAATTCCGCAGCATCCTTGGCATCTTCCGAATAGCCGACATACTTGCCGTTGACCCATAGAAACAGGTTGCTGGTTGCCGAGCCCACGTGGAAAAACACTTCCTGTCCCTTCCAGTTGGCAGGCAGATCGAAGGTACGACGATAACTACCCGTGTAGTTGTTCGTCTCCCCGATATAGGGGGGATCCGTCTTGAACGTCGTACGCCAGGCGTAGCAATTGTTCACATAGATCATATCACCGTAGCCATTCACTTCAAAGAGGCCTGGTACGGGGAAATCCACCCATGCAGAATCGTCATATTTCAGAGCAAAGAAGTCCTTTGGTGCATTCTGATGGTCTTTCACGAAATTGAATTTCCACAGCCCCTCCATGGAGAGGTAGCGCCCGGACTTCGTCTTGTCGCCTTGCTTGGCCGCCTCTTCGTTCTCAAAAGCAAAGAAGTCCGCATGGCGAGACTCACGGTTCTGCTGGTTCACCGTCGGATTTTGCCATACCGGCAATTTCTGGCCATAGCCCACAATCCAACACAGGCAGGTTAAAGACAAAAACAACTTTTTCATAAGCGATCGTGTTTAGGTTCTTATCTTATTTATTCATAGTCATCGATGATAGCGTTCATAAAATCCATCATTGGCTTGGCGGCGCGACACATCTTTTCCATCTCGTCCAACCAGTGGTCGCCCTCGAAGAAGTCATCAGCAACATGATGCCAGCAACAATAGTCCTTCAGACGCAGATAGTGCACGTATTCCCAGTCCTTGGGGAAGCCCGACGGACAGGTCTTCAGTTTGGTCAGGCCAAAGCCCTGAGGCGAGTCCCAACTCTCCTCCCATTCTGAACGCTGTTCCCCACTCCTTGGGGCGCGCACGTCCTTGAAGTATTTCTTGAAAGCCTTGCTCTCCACACATTTCAACCACGCCTCCGTATTCGCCATCATCTCATTGCGACAGGCCGTTAGGATATTCGTGGGCAACCAGTAGTTGCCCACGGCCACCAGACAGTGGTCTGGCTCCAGATGGAGGTAATAGCCACCGCGCAGGGCTTTCTTACCCCTCGCGTCGATATAGGCCCCAAAATGGTTCTTATACGGCGACTTGTCTGGTGAGAAGCGCGTGTCGCGGTAGAAGCGATAGGTGCAGTCCTTCACCGTCAGATGGGCAATCTCTGGGTCGAATGTCACGATGCGCTCCAGCGCCTGGGCGACACCCTGTTCAAAGTCAGCCCTTACGGCCTCATACTCTGCCTTATGCTCCTGAAACCAGGGACGGTTGTTGTTCGCCATCACCTCCCGCAGGAAACTCAATATCCGCTTGGCATCCATATCAACTGAGTTTATGGATGACGAGACCTGAGCGCAACTTAGGCTCAAACCAAGTAGCCTTCGGCGGCATAATCTTGCCTGAATCGGCGATGTCCATAATCTGCTGCATGGAGACGGGATAGAGGGCCAGTGCGGCACACATCTCGCCAGAATCCACGCGACGCTTCAGTTCACCCAGTCCGCGCAGACCTCCCACGAAGTCGATACGCTGTGAAGAGCGCAGATCACCGATATTCAGGATCTCATCGAGAATCAGGCGGCTCGAAATATCTACATCAAGCACACCAATGGGATCGCTATTATCATAAGTACCTTCTTTAGCCTTCAGACTATACCAGTGCTGGTCGAGGTAAAGCGAGAACTCATGCAACTGTCGGGGCTTGTAGATCTCCGTACCCTTGTCCTCCACCTCAAAGTTCACCTGCAAGGCGGCGAGGAATTCATCTGACGACATGCCGTTCAGGTCATTCACCACGCGGTTATAGTCAAGGATGGTCAACTGCGAAGCCTGGAAGCAGACGGCCATGAAAAAGTTATACTCCTCGTCGCCCTTGTGGTGAGGGTTCTGCTTCTGTTTCTCAGCCCCCACGAGGGCAGCGGCAGCCGAACGGTGATGCCCGTCAGCGATATACATCGAAGGCATCTTGGCGAACTCCTCCGTGATGGTCTGCATGTCCTGCTCGTCATTAATCACCCAAAACTGATGGCGAAAGCCGTCAATGGGTGCGATAAAGTCGTATTCGGGCTCCTTCTGAGCATAGCGCTTGATGAGTGCATCGAGCACGGCATTGTCGGGATAGGCGAAGAAGACGGGCTCAATATTGGCATTGTTCACGCGGACATGCTTCATACGGTCTTCCTCCTTGTCGCGACGCGTCAGTTCATGTTTCTTGATGCGACCAGCCATGTAGTCGTCGGTATGGGCACAGACCACCAGCCCATACTGTGTCTTGCCCTGCATCGTCTGGGCATATATATAATAATGTTCGCGATCGTCCTGCAACAGCCAGCCCTTGTCCTGGAATTTCTGGAAGTTCTCTGCGGCCTTCTCATAGACACGCGGATCATACTCCGACGTGCCCACGGGGAAGTCAATCTCCGGCTTGATGATATGATAAAGACTCATCTCATTGTCGCCAGCCTCTGCCCTCGCCTCTTCTGAGTTCAGCACATCGTAGGGACGACTCTCCACATTCTCCACCAACTCCTTTGGCGGACGGATACCTTTGAATGGTTTGATAATTGCCATGATTGTACTTTTTTACCTTTTTTACCCTTTTGCCTTTTATATATTGGCTTTGATTTTCTCGATCATCTCTGCGTACTCTGCATCTGAGAGATACACCTTACCAGGATTCATTTGGAACGTGCCACCGTAGTCTGGACCATCCACGTATTTCGGAGCCAGATGGAAGTGCAGGTGCGATAGTTTGTCGCTATAGGCACCGTAGTTGATCTTCTCCGGGTTAAAAGCCTTCTGCATGGCACGGGTCACACGGGCTACGTCGGCCATGAAGGCATTACGGTCTTCGTCACTCAGTTCGTTCAGGTCGTTCACATGATCCTTGTAGGCCACGAGGCAACGGCCACGATAAGTCTGCTCCTTGAAAAGGAATGCGCGCGACACTGACAGAGGGGCAATCTCGATCATCAGGTCGTGGAGCGTCTGGTTGTTGGTGCAGTACAGACACTGCTTGGGATCACTTTGCATGATTTTTCGTTTTAAATTGTTGATTGATTTTAGGTGCAAAATTACTGAAAAGTTCTGAATTAACAAAATCTTCGAAATAATATTTGCCCATTTCCCAAATATATTGTATATTTGCAAGCGATTAGAAACTAAAACGAACATGAAGAAACGTCTACTCACCATGATGGCCGCCCTCTGTTGTCTGTCTGCCTTTGCCCAAAGCGGATGGGACAAGACGTCCACTCAGATAGCGAAGGAAATGATGTCTGGATGGAATCTCGGTAACACCATGAGAGGTCGGTATGCTTTAACTGCTGAAGACGAAGCGAAGCGACTCGACGAACTGGATGAGCAGGATCAGGACGATGAAAAGCGGGGCACCCTTGGCAATGCCGAAAGACATGGCCTCGAGGATGTCGGAAAGAGTCTTCAGACGACCAGACATGATGCCATAGGCTACGGAGAACAGGATGATACCAAAGGCTATCAGGGGTATCAGACTGTGGCTGAAGGCCGAGGGAAAGAGTTCGCCTGTGGCCGAGAGCAGGATGGCATGCGGCATCAGCGTGAGCAGCGCGAGGATGGCGAGATAAACCACCAGGAAGAACGCGGCTACGCGGAGGGCGATGCGATTACGGTATGTTAATGGCGCAAAGGTGTCCTGGCGAGAAGATGAGATGAAGCCGCACTTCTGCAGACAACCCAGGGCGGAGAGCAGCAAGACGAGCCACACCAGCAGGGGCGAGGCTATCATATCCGTAAAGGAGCCGAAGAACCAGCGGATGCCCTCGGAGGACAAGAGTGAGCGCACGCCCTCCATCATCGTGGCAGAGAGGAGCCACGAGAGGATGACGAGGAGGGCTTCGGCCAGGAGGAGGATAAGTCCCCCCCCCCCTAACCCCTCCTTACAAAGGAGGGGAATACGCTTGAATGCTTCTCTATTCATCATCGGGTTCGAGGTTGTCGATATCGAGGACGCGCAGTTCGAGGGCACGCACCACGAGGCGCGTGGCGTTGATGCCCGTACTGCCCTCCGGGAAGAGTTTCTGGATGAGTTCGTTCTGACGCTTCTCGAGGCTCTTCACACCGAAGGGCATGCCACGCAGGTTGGTGATCTGCTCCTTGGTATAGCCAAGGGCCAGATGACGCAGGAAACGCTCATCGTACTCGTCGATCTCGTAGTTCACCAGAGCCTCCTGCTTCACGAGTTGTCCACTGACGGCGGCCTTAAAGCGATCCACGATCTTCTCCAGGATAGGCTCGTTGAACACCAGTTGCTTGCCGTCCATCACGGCCGAGACATCGCGACGCGTGAGCAGTTCGCCCGTCTTCAGGATGATGCCGTCGGCTCCTGCGTCGAGCACATCAACCCACAGTTTCTCATTGAGAATCTCACCCGTGAAGATGAGCACCTTCACATCATGATGCAGTTCCTTGGTGTGACGGCATATCTCGACACCCACAGTGGTAGAGCCGCCCAGTCCGAGGTCGAGGAGCACGAGGTCGGGCTTCTGCTGCTTCAGCAGTCGCCAGTAACTCTGTTCGTTTTCTGCCGTACCTATCACCTCCGCCTCAGGAATGTCTGAACGGATGATGCCGAGGGTGCCCTTGAGTTCGAGGGGCACATCCTCTACGATGATGACTTTGAAGTTTTCCATACGCTTGGTAGTGTTATGTTCATATTTGTTATTCCATCGATGATTGAGGCATAGATACCGCAGCCTCGGCGGTTGGTGGCCTCACCGTGATCCCTGACGATCTGACGACAGATGAGGTAAGGGATATGTTCGTTGGAGGGTGTGAAGAGATCGTTAGCCTGTTCCTCCGCGAAATGGAGTTGCGGCATGGGCACGCGCACCTCTATATAATAGTTGTCCTTCTGACTGTAGATCTTCTCCAGTTTCTTTTGTCCCGTCTGCTTCCGGAGTATCTCGAAGAGATAACGTATCAGGTTCTCGTCGCCCAGTATCTGGTGGTCCAGCGGCCTCAGATGCAGTTTGGCGCGCTTGGCCTCATGCGTAGCCTGCTGGCTGAGGATGCCATAGAGCGCACGGTAATAGTCCGTCACCTCGCCCAGTGAATCGACATCGCCGGCATCCAACAGTTGACTGATCCTGCAGGGGTAATACATCGTCTCATGCTTCAGCGACGACAGACAGTTGTCGAGCACGGCATTGACCACATGCAGATTGTTGCCCTCCAGTTCGGCCCTGCGCAGTTCGTCGTCGAGCAGTTCAAGGTCCGTCTGGCGCTGCTGCTCCCTGAGGAAACGGTCGTAGAGCCTATGGCGCCAATACAACAGGTAATAGGCGGGCACGATGGCGATGAGCACCAGCACCAGCAGGATGACGGCGATGGTCTTGTTCGTCTGCGACTGTTGCATCGCCCTGCAATACTCGCCCAGCGAGTTGTCTGCCGACATCTCCTTGAACAACTGCGTATAGATACGGTTGTTATAGGCATAGAGTTGCCACTGGTGGAGGGCCAGTGCCGCCACGGCACTCTCATTACGGATGTCGAGGATGATATGGTAGTTGGTGCGGAGACTGTCATGATACCACTTGATCTCAGGAGCCGTCAACGAGGGATTGCCCAGCGGCAGCATCAGATGCCGTCCGTCAGGACAGGTCTGGCGATAATGCTGGTTCAGGTAGTAGCGGCAGGAGTCGGCAAATTGCAGCGTACGCTCATAGGTGCCGTTGATATTTGAGAAATAGGCGGAGTCGGCATAGGCGTTGGCGCGTGACAACGGCTCCCGGGCATGAGACTCCTGGGGTGCCATGAGTCCAAGAGAGCCAAGGATCATAAGGAGGCGCAGGGTCCCCTTCGGCAAGCGGAAGAAAAGGCGGCTGCCCTTGCCAAGTGCGCTCGTGGCTCCGATGTCACAGACCGAGAAGATCTGGCTGGTCTTACGGTATTTCTCGATGATGCCCTTGCAGTTTGGCAGTCCGAAGCCGTGGGAGATCTGGAGAGTGAGGACTGAAGACTGAGGATTGTCCTGCCGGATCGGCTTCGTTTCGAAAAGACGATCGAGTTGCTCTGTGGTCATGCCCTGGCCCGTATCCTCCACAGCGATCTCCACGTAATGGTCTGTCTGCGTGGCGGATATCTGCACCTGTCCGCCACTGGGCGTGAACTTCCGCGCATTATCGGCCAGCGTGTTCAGCATGAAGAGCGTCAGGGCGTTGTCTGCCTTTACCACGGCGTCCGTAGGATCTACCTTCAGTTCCACTCCTTTCATCTGGAACGACTTCCTGCCCCTGGCTATAAGGTCGAAGAGTTTCTGAAGCGGGAAACTCTCGATCTTCAGGCTCAGTTCACCCTGACGGAGTTGTATCCAGTGGGTCAGCACGTCGTTATACGCGCCAATCTGCTCCGTCAGTTCCCTGACGTAACTGATATTCCCGCCATCAGGCTTCCTTACCTCATGGATGATCCTGTCGATAAAGGGCGTAACGGTATTGACGAGCGACACCTTGGCCCGTTGCTCAAGGTTCCTGCGCTCGCTGTTCTCCACGCGCAGCGTCATGGCAGCCAGTTCCTCGCTGAGTTGTTCGAAGCGTTCGTCATCATCTTCCACCTTGGTCTGCTTCTTGTTCAGGTGGTTGAAGAGCCACAACGAGAAGAGCAGCTGGATGATGGCCCCCACGACGGCCGCAAGCATCAGGTTGAGTTGCTGGGCCGTCTTCTCATACTGCGAGGCACGGGCCTCGAGTTGACGGTCCTGTCGCGTGGTCTCCTGCAGGTCGAGATAGAGGTTGCGGTTATAGTCGCTTTGGGGCTTGTCGTCAATGGCGGCGTATGCCACACTGAGTTGTTCGCGGATACTGGCCACAAGGTCTGGGGCCTGGTTGATGGCGGAATCCGACAGGGCCTGTTCGAGATTATAGAGAGCCGAGTCGTAGTCGCCAATCAGACGGAAGCAGGATGCCAGCGTGCGGTAGGCACCTGCTATCTGATAGACATCGCCATACTCTTCGAAGATGAACAGTGCGTTCTCTGCCAGCCATCCCGGCAGCATCTCCTCATCGATACCCTCGGACCCACCACGCTTGGCTTCGCCACTCGGCTCAGCCAAGAATTTCATGGCAGGCATGTTATCTGACAGAAGTTGAGAGCGATAGACGGAGTCCATCAAGTGCTCGGAGAGTGCTTCAAGGGCATTGGCGGCAAAATAGGGATAGTCGCCCCTGCGAGCCATCAGGAAACAGCGCATCAGATGGTCGAACTCCTGCTGGTTGATCTCCTGTTGCGTGCCCTCCGTGATGATGCCTCCGGCACCGATGTTATAGAGATAGTTCAGGTACTGGGCCGTGTCGCGCTGTACCTCGTTGGGATCGATGGTGCGCAGGGCCTCGATCGACTGCCGCTCCAGACCCACATAATAATAATAGGTGGAATTGACGATGGCGTACTCCGTCTCGGCATAGCGCAGGCGCCAGATATTACGCTGCGAGAGTTGTCCGCGCTCCTCATGGATTCTGTGCATGGCACGATCAGCCAACTCACGGAATTCATGGAACTCACGGTTCTTGGAACGACGCTGACAGAGTCGCATCTGCTGGACATAGGCCACGAAGAGTTCTGTCTGATTATTCGTGATCTCCGTTACCTCCGCCAACAACTTTTCCGCCTCATCATATTCCATGCGGACGATATGGACGAAGGCAAGGTTGTTGAGGGCCTCTGCCCTACCCGCACGATAGCCTTCAGCCAGGTCATAGGCCTGCTGGGCATAGTGGCGGATGCTGTCGATGTCACGGTAATGATAGGCATAAGAAAGGGAATTCAGCGTGTCCACACGTTGCCTATCAGGACGTGAACAGGCTGAGAGGAGTATGGTTGATAGAATGAATAGCCAATATTTCATAAGCATGAAATTCCCTCTCGCCATCACGATGACGAGAGGGACTATAGATTAAGCGCGGGCCTTGGCTACGTAGCCGAGAGCCTCACGGCACTTGTCAGTGACATACTGCCAGTCGCCGGCCTTCACCTTGTCAGAGGGGAACAGTTTCGAGCCCATGCCTACACAATAGACACCGGCCTTGAACCACTTCTGCAGGTTCTCCTCCTCGGGAGCCACGCCACCAGTGACCATGATCTTCGACCAAGGCATCGGAGCCTTCAGGCCCTTCACCATGTTAGGACCAACCACGTCACCGGGGAACACCTTCGTCAGGTCGCAACCCAACTCCTGGGCCTTGCCGATCTCAGAAACGGTCATACAGCCTGGGCAATAGGGCACGAGACGACGGTTGCACACAGGAGCGATGTCAGGGTTGAGCAGCGGACCTACCACGAAGCAGGCACCCAACTGGATATACATCGCTGCCGTGGGGGCATCCACGATAGAGCCGATACCCAGAGCCAGTTCCGGACACTCCTTGTCGGCCCACTTCACCAGTTCACCAAAGATTTCCTGGGCGAAGTCGCCACGATTAGTAAACTCGAAGGCGCGCACACCACCTTCATAGCAGGCCTTGACCACATTCTTACAGGTCTCCAGATCCTTGTGGTAGAACACGGGCACCATACCGGTGTCACCGATCTTCTTCAATACTGCGATTTTATCAAACTTTGCCATTTTACCTTTTTACTTTTGTACCTTATTTACCTTTGTACGCGTCCGCTGGCATTACCGCCTGCAAGACTCTCTACCTCATCGACAGATACCAGGTTGAAGTCACCGTTAATGGTGTGCTTCAGGGCAGAAGCAGCCACTGCGAACTCAAGGGCCTCGCCCTGTGTCGGCTTCGTGAGCAGACCATGGATCAGGCCGCCAGAGAACGAGTCACCACCACCCACGCGGTCGATGATCGGGTTAATCTCGTAACGCTTGCTCTGATAGAACTCCTTACCATCGTAGATCAGGGCCTTCCAGCCGTTGAACGTAGCACTGAAACTCTCGCGCAGGGTAGAGACCACATACTTGAAGCCGAACTCAGCCTTCATCTGCTTGAAGATTCCCTCATAGCCTGCTGCGTCGGTCTTGCCACCCTCTACGTCGGCATCGGGCTTGAAGCCCAGACAGAGTTCTGCATCCTCCTCGTTACCAATGCAGACATCCACATACTGCATCAGGGGGCGCATGATAGAGATGGCCTTCTCGGAAGTCCACAGTTTCTTACGGAAATTCAGATCGACAGAGACGGTGACACCGTGACGCTTGGCAGCCTCACAGGCCAGTTTCGTCAGTTCAGCGGCCTTGTCGCTGATGGCCGGGGTAATACCACTCCAATGGAACCAGGCAGCACCCTCCATGATAGCGTCGAAATCGAAATCCTTGGGATCAGCCTCGGCGATAGCACTGTGGGCACGGTCATAGATCACCTTTGACGGGCGCATGGAGGCACCTGTCTCAGCATAATACAGACCTACGCGGTCGCCACCACGGGCGATGAACTGGGTGTTGACACCATAACGGCGAAGGGCATTCACTGCAATCTGACCAATCTCATGCTTCGGCAACTTAGACACGAAGTAGGCCTCGTGACCATAGTTTGCCACGGAGATGGCAACATTAGCCTCACCACCACCAGGGATGATGCGGAAAGACTCACTCTGAATAAAACGGTCGTTGCCCTGAGGCGACAGGCGAAGCATGATCTCGCCCAATGTTACGATTTTTGCCATTGCTTTTGATTTTACTTTATAGATTAAACATTTATTTCGTTTGCGACTACAAAGATAGAAACATTTTCCGAGACCTGCAAATATTTAAGAGGTTTTAAGGAAAAAACTTACGGAAACGATTTCGCACACATTATTTTCATGATACATTTGGGTTTATCAGAAATAATTCGTACCTTTGCGGAAAATTACGAAGATTATGGCAAAAGAGATCATCACCATCAAGGACATCGCCGCCCGCGCAGGCGTTTCGACAGGCACCGTCGATCGCGTGCTCCACAAGCGTCCTAACGTCAGTAAAACAGCATTGGAGAAGGTTAACAAGGCCCTGGAGGAACTGGACTATCGTCCGAACATGTATGCCTCTGCCCTTGCCTACAACAAGACGTACAACTTCTATATCGTGCTGCCCAAACATGAGCAGGAGGCCTATTGGGATGAGATCGAGGAAGGTGCACAGGCCTGTACTGACTTCCGCCGCGACTTTGGCATCACCCTGAACTTCATGTATTATGAACGCTTCAACAATGCCGCCTTCACCCGGATGGTGCGCGAACTCTTTACAGCCAAGATCGACGGCGTGATCATTGTGCCTACCACGCTTGAGCAGACAGCCCGCTTTACGGAGAAACTCTCTGAACGGCAGATCCCTTATGTGTTGCTCGACTCGTATATGCCTGACCTGAAACCGCTCTCCTTCTTCGGACAGGACTCTTTCGCCAGCGGCTATTTCGCTGCCAAGATGCTGATGCTCATTGCCGTCAAGGAAAAGGAGATCGCCATCGTGAAACAGACGCGCGACGGTAAGGTAGGCTCCAAGCAGCAGGCCAACCGTGAGACGGGCTTCCGCCACTACATGATGGATCATTTTCCCGATATCAAGATCGAAGAGGTAGATCTCCCCCTCGACGAGGAGCATAAGGAGTACGACGGCATCCTGGAGAACTTCTTCAAGGAGCACCCGCAGGTACACCACTGTATCACCTTCAACTCGAAGGCACATCTCGTAGGCGAGTTCCTCCAGAAGACCAACCGCCGTAATATCCAGATCATGGGCTACGACATGGTGCCTAAGAACGAGGAGTGTATCCGTCAGGGCAGCATATCCTTCCTCATCGCACAGCATGCCTACCAACAGGGATACGCCTCCGTCGATGCCCTGTTCAATGCCATCGTCATGAAGCGCGAGGTGAACCCCGTGAACTACATGCCCATAGAAATCCTGACCAAAGAAAACGTGGATTTCTACCGCAGGACAGCAATTTAACTAAAACAAATACAATAATGGAACAGACTACATTCTTAAAGATTAATCCCGCAGACTCCGTGGTGGTATGTCTGCAAGCCAAGAATAAAGGCGAGATCATCGAGATCGATGGCAAGCAAGTGGTGATCAACCAGGACACGCCCGCTGGTCATAAAGTACTAATCAAGGATGCGCCCAAAGGTACGGACATCATTAAATATGGCTATCCTATCGGACACGCCAAGGAAGACCTGAAGGCAGGCGACTGGGTGAATGAGAACAACCTGAAAACCAACTTGGCAGGTACGCTGGAATATACGTACAAGCCTGTCAACGAAGAACTTAGCATCAAAAACGAGAATCGTACCTTCAAAGGCTATGTCCGCAAGAATGGTGACGTAGGTGTACGTAACGAAATATGGGTGGTGCCCACTGTAGGCTGTGTGAACGGCATTGCAGAACGTCTGGTGACACAACTGAAGAAGGAGACTGGCGAAGAAAGTATCGATGCCATCTATGCCTGGCACCACAATTTCGGCTGTTCACAACTGTCCGGTGATCACGAGAATACCCGCAAGGTGCTACGCGATATCTGCCTGCACCCCAATGCAGGAGCCGTACTGGTGCTGAGCCTCGGCTGCGAGAACAACCAGCCCGACGAGTTTATGAAGATGCTCGGTGACTACGACCAGAACCGCATCAAACTGTTGATCACTCAGAAGGTGGAAGATGAGATGGAGGCAGGTATGGAGATCCTGCGCGACCTGTATGAGGTGGCCAAACAGGACAAGCGCGAGAAGGTGCCCGTATCGAAACTGCGTGTCGGACTGAAGTGCGGTGGCTCTGACGGTTTCTCCGGCATCACCGCCAACCCCCTCGTAGGTGAGTTCTCCGACTGGCTCGTGGCACAGGGTGGCACCAGTGTACTGACAGAGGTGCCGGAGATGTTTGGTGCCGAGACCATCCTGATGAACCGCTGCCGCACAGAGGAACTTTTCAACCAGACCGTCTCCATGATCAACAACTTCAAGGAGTATTTCCTTTCCCATGGTGAGCCTGTTGGCGAGAACCCCAGTCCGGGAAACAAGGCTGGCGGTATCTCCACCCTGGAGGACAAGGCCCTCGGGTGTACCCAGAAATGCGGTAAGGCTCCTGTCAGTGGTGTGATGGAATATGGCGACCGTCTGCAGCACAACGGTCTGAACCTGCTGTCGGCTCCTGGCAATGACCTTGTAGCCGCTACGGCCCTTGCTTCTTGTGGCTGTCATCTGGTACTCTTCACCACTGGCCGTGGTACACCCTTCGGCACCTTCGTGCCCACGATGAAGATCGCCACCAACCCAGACCTCGCCCGTCGCAAGCAAAACTGGATCGACTTCTCGGCCGGTCAGTTGGTGGAAGGCCGCACTATGCAGGAACTCGTGCCGGAGTTCATCGACAAGGTGCTCAGCGTGGCCAGTGGCGAGAAAGCCAAGAACGAGGAGAACGACTATCGTGAGATTTCCATATTCAAGAATGGCGTAACGTTGTAAATGAAGAAAGGACTCATCGCATTATCACCACTAGTGGTGTTTATCCTGTTCTATTTAGTCACCAGCATCATTGCTGGTGACTTCTACAAGATACCCATCACGGTAGCCTTCATGGTATCGAGTATCTACGCGATCATCAGCAGCAGCGGAAGCCCTTTGATGAGCCGCATCAACACCTACAGCCGTGGGGCGGCCACAGAACAGATGATGCTGATGATCTGGATCTTCGTACTGGCAGGTGCCTTTGCCCATTCAGCCAAGGCAATGGGAAGCATTGATGCTACCGTCAACCTGACGCTGAGCCTGCTGCCACCCCAGATGATCCTGGCGGGCATGTTCCTTGCCGCCTGTTTCGTATCCCTCTCAATAGGCACCAGTGTAGGTACGATCGCCGCCCTGACACCTATCGCCGCAGGCGTGGCTGCGGAAACGGGAACGGATGTGGCCCTGATGACGGCCATCATCGTAGGCGGTTCATTCTTCGGCGATAACCTCTCCTTCATCTCCGACACCACAATCATTGCGACCCAGACACAGGGTTGTCGGCTGAGCGATAAGTTCCGAGTGAATGCCTTCATCGTATTCCCTGCCGCCATCATCATCCTGATAGTCTATCTGCTGATGGGTACAGGTATGCAGGCACCCCGGCAGATTCCACCTGTGGAATGGGTCAAGGTGATTCCCTACCTGACGGTCTTGGTCACGGCCATCCTAGGTATGAATGTTATGGCCGTGCTCACGCTCGGCATCCTACTGACAGGCTGTATCGGACTGTTTACTTCCTCTTTTGACATCTACGGTTGGTTCGGATCGATGGGAGAAGGCATCCTATCCATGGGCGAACTGATCATCGTCACCATGATGGCGGGCGGGATGCTGGAACTGATCCGCCAACAGGGAGGCATCGACTTTATCATCCGACAACTCACACGCCGTGTCAGCGGAAAGCGAGGTGCCGAACTGAGTATCGCTGCCCTGGTATCTATGGTCGATGTGTGTACGGCCAACAACACGGTGGCCATCCTGACTGTAGGCGGCATCGCCAAACAGATCGGAGACAGATATGGCGTGGATAACAAAAAGTGCGCCTCGATCCTTGACACGTTCTCCTGCACCATACAAGGCATGATTCCCTACGGTGCCCAGATATTGATTGCAGCGGGTCTGGCCTCACTGAATCCCATCAGTATCCTGCCCTATCTCTACTATCCCTTCGCACTGGGAATAGCCGCCCTGTTGTCAATCCTATTCAGATACCCGAAACGATATTCTTAGGCATGATGGACATCATACAGCGAAATCTGTTCAGACTACTAAGAAGCGGCGCCTTGGGAACCAATGAGCAACTTGAGGCCATGTCGGCATTCAAATGGGACTGTCTCTATCAGTTAGCCGTCATGCACGATGTCATCCCCTATGCCTACGAAGGCATGCAACACTGTAGCAATCAGTTTTTCTTCCATCTCACAGAGAAACAAAAAGGAACATGGCGCGACGCTGTCACCAAGTCCAGACAAGAGCATCAGGACATGGATGAGGAAGAGGATGAGTTCCTTCGGCCCGACCATCTGACAAACCCCGTGCTGAACCACCAGTTGCAGAATATTCTCGATGACGAGAATTCTGACACGGCGACACGCCACCTGTTACTGCTCATCATCAGCATCGTGCGCCATATCCTAAACGAGGGGATGCCTATCCGACAACTGCTCGAACTGGGCATTCATCTGCGGAAGATGGGGAGCAAGATTGATTTCGTGACCCTCAAGAAATGGACTGACAGCCTTCATCTCACACAGATGTGTCAACTGGAAGGGCAGTTCCTCATGCTCCTCTATGATTTTCAGGATCATGAGTTGCCATTCATGAAGGACAAGAAAGACCAGCGTATCGAGCGCATCGCACAGGAATTGCTGGAGTTTACCAACACACGCTCCCACGACTGGTACTTCTCGCAGGCGGAAGACAGCATCTTTGTGCACAACAGCAACACCTCGGCCATGTTCAGTCACGTGAGGCGCTCCGCACGCTATTTCCGCTATTATCCCTCGGAAAGCCTCACCAACTTCTTTGCATCATTCATCCACTCCCTTTCCCATATTGAAGAGTAAGCATTGAGGGAAAACAAAATCCCGATGATCAGATGATCATCGGGACGCTGTTGTAATAATAAATAATGATGCCTTACAGCAGTGATTAATTATTAATTGTTTTGATTTAAAATAAACTTGTTATGCCTCTGCAGGAGCCTCTTCCTCGGCAGCGGGAGCCTCAACTTCCTCAGCCTCCTCAGCGGCGACGGCAGTGCGAGCCTCGGCAGCAGCCTTGATGGCAGCCTCAGCCTCGGCAGCAGCCTTCAACTCAGCAGCATTCTCAGCAACCACCTTCACGGGGATCTCAACGATCACCTCCTTGTGGAAGTGCACGAGAGCCACGTAGTCACCCAGTTTCTTGGCATCCTTCATGGTGATGATCTTACGATCAACATCCTTGCCCAGTTTCACCAGTTCGTCAGCCACCTGAGCGGCACCAACAGAACCGTAGAGTTGACCAGTAGCACTGACCTTGGCAGCAATCTCGAGGGCCACGCCCTGGAGTTGTGAGGCCTTCTCCTCAGCGGCAGCCTTCTGGGCAGCCAACTTATGAGCCTGCTGCTTCAGATTCTCTGCGAGGATCTTCTTGGCCGACGGAGAAGCAATCACACCCTTACCCTGGGGAATCAGGTAGTTGCGGCCGTAGCCAGACTTCACGTTCACGATATCGTTCTTGAATCCCAGACCGATAATATCTTCTTTTAGTATAATTTCCATAATCTTGCGTCCTCTTTAATTATTTCATCAAGTCGGTTACGTAAGGCAGCAATGCGATCTGGCGGGCACGTTTCACGGCCTGAGCCACACGACGCTGATACTTCAGGGATGTTCCAGTGATGCGGCGGGGAAGAATCTTACCCTGCTCGTTGAGGAACTTCTTCAGGAACTCGGGATCCTTGTAGTCGATATACTTGATGCCGCTCTTCTTGAAACGGCAGTACTTCTTCTTCTTCGTGTCGATAGAAGGAGCATTCAAATAACGGATTTCACTCTGTTCTGCCATAGTTTAAGCCTCCTCTTTTTTACCAAGTTTTGCGCGGCGCTTCTCAGCATACTCCACAGCATACTTGTCAAGTTTAACAGTCTGGAAACGGATTACCTTCTCGTCACGACGGAAAGCTGTCTCCAGCACTTTGATCACTTCTGGCTCAGCCTTGAACTCTACCAGGCAGTAGAAACCTGTAGATTTCTTCTGAATAGCATAAGCCATCTTCTTCAATCCCCAGGCCTCTTCACTGATGATCTCTGCACCCTGGTCGGTGAGGACCTTCTTGAACTTTTCGGCCGTTTCCTTCATCTGTTCATCAGACAAAACGGGAGTTAAAATGAAAACGGTTTCGTATTGATTCATACTTTTTAATAAATAAAATTAACAATGTGCTTCGAAAAGCGAGTGCAAAGGTACTAATTATAATTCATAATTCATGATTCATGATTCATAATTAGCCGAATCCTTAACATTCTTTAACACTTTTCACCTTTTTTCTGCTGGCAGACATGCAGAAAAGCACCTAAAACGATGATTATCAGCCCCGTTAGCAGCACTACGTTGCTGGATGTCCATCCAGCAACGTATGCCACTATCAGGAAGAGGGCGCCGATGACGATCAGCGCCAACCCAATATTAGTCCTCCTCGGGAGTGATGAGTTTGTATCCCTTGCCATGGATATTGATGATCTCAATCTGTTTGTCCTCCTTCAGATGCTTGCGCAGTTTGGTGATATACACGTCCATCGAGCGGGCATTGAAGTAGTTGTCGTCGATCCAGATGGTCTTCAGGGCGAAGTCGCGCTGCAGAATCTCATTAGAGTGGCTGCAGAGCAGGGCCAGCAGTTCATTCTCCTTCGTTGTAAGTTTGGTCTGTTTCTCACCGATGGAGAGCAGTTGCTTCTGGGTATCGAAGGTAAACCTACCGATATGATAGACTGTCGATTCCTTGCTCTTCTTACCCTTGGTACGGCGCAGGATAGCCTCTACACGGAACACGAGTTCTTCCATCGAGAAGGGCTTGGTGATATAGTCGTCTGCACCCAGTTTGAAACCTTCCAGGATATCCTCCTTCAGCGTCTTGGCCGTCAGGAAGATGATGGGCACGTCGGCATTGGCAGAGCGGATCTCCTGAGCCAGCGTGAAACCATCCTTCTTAGGCATCATCACGTCGAGCACACAGATGTCAAACTTGTTCTTCAGGAAGGCCTTGAAACCGGCATCGCCGTCAGTGCAGAGTTCTGCTACATAGCCTTTAGCCTGCAAATACTCACGGAGCAGCATTCCGAGGTTCTCATCGTCCTCGCAAAGCAAAATTTTCACTTTGTCGTCCATAATTGTTCTCTATTTTTAATTGTTAATACTATGATTTTTCCTCTTGGAGGATCGGGAGCGTCACGGTGAAGGTGGTTCCCTTGCCCAGTTCGCTCTCGCACTTGATATCACCCTCATGCAAGGTGATGATTTTCTTCACGTAGGCCAGACCCAGTCCGAAACCCTTCACGTCGTGCACGTTTCCGGTATGCACCCTGTAGAACTTGTCGAAGATCTTCTTCACATTCTCCTTCTTGATGCCTCGACCCGTATCACGGATGGAGAAACAGAGACGGCCCTTCTCATTCCACGTACGGATATAGAGGTCGAGCGGCTCTTCCGGCTTACGGTATTTCACGGCGTTGTCCATCAGGTTGGTGATGGCATTCTGGAAATGTACTTCATCGACATAGATGGCAGAATCGACGGCCTCGATCTCCGTATAGATCTTACCTCCCGTATGCTCCACACGCAGGGAGAAAGTAGAGGCGATACTCTCCAACAGTTCGTTCAGGTCGAGTTCCTTCTTCTTGAAGGTGGCCGTCTGACGGTCGAACATCGACATCTGGAGCACTTTCTCCACAAGGAACCTGAGGCGCTTCGACTCGTCGTTGATCACACCGCCAAGGTGCTTCATCATCGACGGACTCTTATCGACGCTCTCGTCGTTGAGCATCTGGGCCGCCAGCGAGATACTGGATATCGGCGTCTTCAACTCGTGGGTCATATTGTTGATGAAGTCGTTCTTGATCTCGTTATAGCGCTTCTGACGGAAGATCACTACGATCGTAAAGATAAACGTGATGAGCAGCACCACCGTGAACACCATGGCGGGAATCATGAACCTGACACTCGAGAAGATATACGAGTTCATGTCAGGGAAGTGGATCTTCACCACACCCATCTTCGACGACGGGTCGTTACGGAACAGCGTCTGCTTATACGTATATTCCTCTCCCTCCTCACTATAGTCGGGACAGCGATACACTTCGCGCCCATCGGCCGTCTCCACTCGGAAGTGATAAGGGATGTTGATGCCGTTGTTCAGCAGTTCGGCACGGATATCCTGATCCAGCAGTTTGAAGTTAATCCGCTCCTTCAGGGGCTTGTCGCTGGCCGTATAGAGAATGTTATAGACCACCTCGTCGAGCAAGGCCTTCTGATAGACATAACGGTTGCGCACGATCTCCTGAAGCGACTTCGATGTTTCAGAGATGGAATTCTTATCCGTACGCAGGATCATACCCTTGGGCACGTTGGCCGGCTTGATGGCAAAGGTCTTCAGTTCAAAACTGGAATAGACCGTACCATCGTCGGAAGCCACGGCAAACTGATGACTCTGCTTGATGGTGCCGTCCAGTCCGTCGATAGCAATAGAATCCTGCTGTATGGCCTTCCGCTCCGTCTCCTTCACGTCTTTCTCCAGATAACGAAGCGTCTCGTTCATCTCCAGATTGCGGGATGCCTGATAGAGACTGCGGTTCACACTCTCATCAAACTGTTCCTTCTTCATCTTTGCCATTTCTTCGATGTATGAGATCTGCAGGTAGAGCAATCCCACGAACATGAGTCCCATCACGATGGCTATCAACCAGATTGTACTTTTCTTCATATCGTCGGCAAAGATACAACAATCCTTAAATACTTACATCAAAAATGTTAATATTTTGGCGCAGATTTTACAATATTAACATAACTCACATATCATAGTTGATTATTTTTAATTATCAAACGAAAAGAAACAAAAAGAGAAAGTGTTTTTTGTTGATTCGCTTTTTTTTCGTACCTTTGTTGCCAAATAGACAAGCAAACTATGGACGAGAAAGCGCGCATTGAGCAACTGCGGAAAGAACTGCATGAGCATAACTACCGTTATTATGTGTTGAACCAGCCTACGATCGGCGACCAGGAGTTCGACTTCCTGATGCATGAGTTGCAGGACTTGGAGACCCGTCACCCTGAGATGGCGGATCCCAACTCCCCTACCCAACGCGTGGGCAGCGACCTGAACGAGGAGTTCCGTCAGGTGGTGCATAAGTACCCCATGCTCTCACTGGCCAACACCTATAACGAGCAGGATGTGGCCGACTGGTACGAGAGCGTCAAGAAGGGACTGGCTGGCGAGGACTTCGAGGTATGCTGCGAGATGAAATACGACGGTCTTTCGATATCGCTAACCTATTTTGATGGCCGACTAACACAGGCCGTGACGCGTGGCGACGGTGTGCAGGGCGACAACGTGACGACAAACGTCAAGACCATCCGTTCGATCCCATTGGTACTGTCTCCCGACTCCCGTCTTCAGACTCCTTATCCCAAAGAATTCGAAATCCGTGGTGAGATCCTGATGCCGTGGGCGGTGTTCGAGCGGCTGAATAAGGAGCGCGAGGAGGCGGAAGAACCGCTCTTCGCCAACCCCCGTAATGCAGCCAGTGGCACACTGAAGAGCCAGAAGTCGAGTCTCGTGGCATCACGCCAACTCGACGCGTACCTCTATTATTTATTAGGCGAGGAACTGCCTGCCGAGGGCCATTACGAAAATCTGGAGGTAGCCCGCTCATGGGGCTTCAAGATTTCTGAGGGTATGAAGAAGGTGAAGACCCTACAGGAGATCTACGACTTCATCAACTACTGGGACACGGCGCGCAAGAGTCTTCCTGTAGCAACCGACGGCATCGTACTGAAAGTGAACTCGTTACGCCAACAGCGCGCACTCGGCTTTACTGCCAAGAGTCCACGCTGGGCCATCGCCTATAAGTTCAAGGCCGAGCGTGTCTGTACCCGTCTGAACGAGGTTACCTATCAGGTGGGTCGCACGGGGGCCGTTACCCCTGTGGCCAATATGGAACCCGTACAGTTGGCTGGCACCACCGTGAAGCGCGCCACCCTGAACAATGAGGACTTCATCAAGAGTTTCGACCTGCATATCGGCGACTATGTCTATGTGGAGAAGGGCGGCGAAATCATCCCCAAAATTGTGGGTGTGGATATCGACCAGCGCCCCATCATCGCCCAGCCCGTGCAATTCATCAAGCGCTGTCCGGAGTGCGGCACCCCACTCGTGCGCTATGAGGGAGAGGCTGCCTGGTACTGTCCGAATGATACGGGCTGTCCGCCACAGATCAAGGGACGTATCGAGCACTTCATCGCCCGCAAGGCCATGAACATCGACTCACTGGGGCCTGAGACCATCGACGAATACTGGCGCAGACGGCTGATCCACAACGCGGCAGACCTCTATGACATCGAGGTGCAGCAGATCAACGGCGACGGCTCGCGCACCAAGTCGGCCCAGAAGATCGTGAACGGCATCGCCGCCTCGAAGGAAGTGCCCTTCGAACGCGTGGTCTTCGCCCTCGGCATCCGTTTCGTGGGCGAGACATCGGCCCGTCTGCTGGCCCGCCATTTCAAGAATATCGACGCCCTGATGAACGCAGGCCTCGAGGAACTGCAGGAGATAGAAGGCATCGGCGAGGTGATGGCCAAGAGCATCATCACCTATTTCCATAATGAGGAGAACCTGAAAATTGTGGAGCGCCTGCGCGGCTACGGCCTGCAGATGGAACTCTCCTCCTCTCTCATCTCTCATCTCTCCTCTAAACTGGCAGGTCAGAGCATCGTGATCAGTGGTGTGTTCGCCCGTCACAGCCGCGACGAGTACAAGGCCATGATCGAACAAAACGGTGGAAAGAACGTGGGCAGCATCTCAAGCAAGACATCCTTCATTCTGGCTGGCGAGAACATGGGACCCTCGAAACTTCAGAAAGCAGAGAAACTGGGGATCAAGATCATGAGTGAGGATGAATTCCTGACACTTATTCATCCCAATAACTGATGATACGAGTCTGCTTCACCTGGACGATCTGCGTGCGAGCCCCCTTCTCCCAATAGGTGAGTTGCATCGTGTTTTCCGTCCAGTTGTCATTGTCGTCGCGCCCTGAGAGGTCGTTTTTCATCGTGATCGACAGCACGCACTCATTCTCCTTATTGAAAACTTTCTGACTCTGCTGGGTAATCTCGAAACTGGTGTTATAATGATATTCGTTGACAGAACGGATGCCAGTTGAAGGATTGATCAGCGTCCGCCTTACCAGACAATTGTCAGAATCGTACTCATACGTCAACTGGCTCTTGCCACCATCTTGCTCCAGCATCGAGGCTTTCACCAGATAGCCGGCCTTGTCGTATTCCCTGTCTATCAGGTCGTCAGCCGCCAGCCTGCCCGTCTCGTCGAAGTGGTTGATGTCGTTTTCCGCCACAGGGTTCTCCGTAATCACCTCCTGCACCTGCCCCTTCAGACCCATATTGGCCGCATCTTTATAATAAGGTGTAGAGTTCAGGTAGAAATAGCGGATGGAGTGCGAGCCGTCTTCATGCAGGGGCGTCGATTGCTGGATATAGCCGTACTCATTCAGCAGATAGAGCGAACCCGTACCGTCGCCCTTGGCCTTGAAGTTGCCCCACTCACGCTGAAGTTTGCCCAACAGGTATTTCTGGTTGCGCTCATAGAGTTCCCTGGTACGGTAAGGACCGCAGGTGAACAGGGCCGACGACAGGAGTTTCGTCTTCTCGTCGATATTCACCATGAGGTTGGACTTGATGCCGTAGAAGTCACCCGCGAAATAATAGGTGTCTGGCTCTGCATCCACGGGATGTGTCTGTACGAGCCCCGCCTCCACCAGTGCTGGTATGAACACGGAATCCGGACCCTCCAAGGGCACTCCCATCACAGAGATACACTTGGCATCCGTGAAGTCCTCACCCCAGACAGCCATCGTCAGGAGCAACATCACGATCAAGGCACAGATTCTTCTTATCATACCATAATTTTTGCTGCAAAGGTACAACATTTTCCTGGAAATGAAAATAAATTGCGATTTATTTTGAATTTCGGACAATTTGCACTAACTTTGCACGCATGAAAAAAGGACTTGTACTTGAAGGAGGGGCCATGCGTGGGCTCTTTACGGCAGGCATCATAGACGTCATGATGGAGGCGGGCATTGAGCCAGACGGACTTATTGGCGTATCTGCCGGGGCTGCTTTCGGCTGCAACTACAAGTCGCGACAACCAGGTCGTGCCATCCGCTATAACACCCGTTTCGCCAAGGATCCGCGTTATAGTGGCATTCGGTCGTTACTCAAAAGCGGCGACTATTTCAATGCCGAGTTCGGTTATCATATCGTACCAGAGATGTACGATATTTTCGACAACAAATCTTTTGAACAGAACCCCATGGAATTCCATGTCGTCTGTACCGATGTCAAGACAGGGCTGCCAATCTACAAGATGCTCGACAGGGCAGACTGCGACACCTACGAATGGATAAGGGCTTCAGCCTCCATGCCACTAGCCTCAAAAGTCGTGGAGATTGGTGACTATAAGTTACTCGACGGTGGCGTCTCTGACTCCATCCCCCTCGCTTACTTCGAGAGCATCGGATATCAACGAAATGTCGTTATTCTTACTCAACCAGGAGGTTATCAGAAAGCGCATAGCCGACTGATGCCCTTGATGCGCATCGGCCTGCGAAAATATCCCAACATGATTGAGGCCATGGACAAGCGCTATCTGATGTATAACGAGGAACTGGCATTCGTAAGGAAAGCCGAGCAAGAAGGCCGCTGCCTGGTAATCCGCCCGGAAACGGCAATCCCTATTGGGCATATATCACATGACCCCAAACAGATGCGGCTCGTCTATGAGATGGGGCGTGACACGGGGGGACGGAAACTCGCGGAAATCAAGGATTTCTACCAAAAAGACACTTAATTTATGTTAAACGCGGCATTTTTTCCCTTTGTATAAATAATTATTAGTAATTTTGTCATCTAAAAACAACTAATTAAGAATAAAAAAAAGTCATAGATATCATGCTGAATGAAGGATTACTGTTTGCAGACAGGTATAAATTCGTTACGCTGTTAGGAAGAGGCGGATTCTCTGAGGTCTGGCTTGCTGAAGACACGCTAGCAATGGTTCAGGTGGCCGTCAAAGTATATGCACCTGGAACAGGACTTGACGAAAATGGCATCAAACTTTTCACACAGGAATTCTCGATGGTTTTTGATATGAACCACACCAACCTCCTGAGACCGACCCACTTTGACTGCTGGGACCGTATGCCCTATCTGATCATGCCGTTCATCAAGAACGGCTCTGCTTTCAAATATATCACGGAGGGTAAGAAGATGCCTGAGGACGAATGCTGGAAGATGCTGCATGACGTGGCTGCCGGTCTGGCTTACCTTCATGAAAAGATTCCCCCACTGATCCATCAAGATATTAAACCCGATAATATCCTTATCAATGATGAAGGCCATTACCTTATTACGGATTTCGGTATCAGTGCCCGTGTGCGCAGTACGATCCGTAATGGCATGGCACAGGAGCAGAGCGGTGGAACCATGGCCTATATGGGACCAGAAAGATTCAGTTCTAACCCCAGACCGATCATGGCAAGTGACATCTGGTCGCTTGGGGCAATGATGTATGAGTTGATGACAGGAATGCCGCCATTTCTCAATCACGGAGGTGTCCTTCAGAAAAACGGAGCCGATATTCCAATCATTGAGGAAGACTATTCCGACGATCTGAAAAAGATCGTTTCATGGTGTCTGGAAAAGGAAACCTGGGACAGACCGTCTGCCAAGAAGATTGAGGAGATGACATACAACAAGATGCATGGACTCCCCATGACCATTGAGGCCAAAATACCCAAGAAGGAAGATGAGAAAGAAGAGTTGAAGACGATTGTGAATGAACCGATCGTTCAATCTGAGCAACAGCCTGTCAGTCAGGGGGGCTCCCCCATTCCACCATCCTCTGGCAAACTCTCTGAGACTCCTACGAAAGGAAACAACAAGAAAGTATTATATGGTGCCATCGCGGGTGCTGTTGTACTCCTTGTACTGCTGATTGCCATCTTCTCGGGAGGAGATGGCGACAAGGCTTCTGATGAGGCCGCTATTGAGTTTGTCCCTGCCGTCAATTACGACTCACTGGCGCAAGTCAGTATCAAAGAGGGTTTAAGTCTCGTGCAACAGGCAGACACCTTCTTAGCCAATCATGATGACAAATATGATGAGAAATATAATAAGGTGGAGAATCTCTATGTAAATGCCCTGAAGAAATTTGAGGAAGTCCTTACTAACAAGGACAGCATTGCACCGGGAATCTCTTCTAACGCACTTCAGCAGAAAACAGTTGTCTTGCAAAATATTGCCAAGATTTACAACGAGTTCATAAGTACTGCCAAAGACCTCAAAGATGCCGGTGTTAATGAAGCCGCCATCGAATTTGAGAAGCGGGCAAATGAGATCAAACCTTATATTGAATCCCTGACAGATAATAATAATACGAATAGTAATGAATAGAATCTTTTATATTCTTATATTTATTGTGATGATGGCATTCGTACCTGAGACTATGATGGCTCAGAGTGCCAGTGAGTCTTACAATAACGGACTGGCCCTGATGAAGAGCAAAGACTATAATGGGGCCATTGCCAGTTTCAAGGCATCCATGGCTATCAATAAGAGTGCCGCTAACGTCAAGAAATGCAAGGCTCAGATTAGCAAATGCCAGAAGTTGCTCAAGGGGAATGTTAATAAGGCAACATCTACCCCTGTTGAGTCAATGCCCTCTCGCAGTCTGAAGGTCATCAGTGCCATCCTTCCTATCCCAGCTAATCCTACAGCAGATATCATGACCTCCATTGAGACCATACCCGAGAGCAGTGACTGGACTGCTGAGATGGAAGGCTCATGCCCATGGATTGAACTTATAAAGTCGATGGATGGCAAGTCGCTTATCCTCAAGTGCAAGCCAACAGACAAGACAGTTACCCGCGATGCAGAGATCAATGTAAAGTATGAGGACCTGACCCGTAAGATCAGGGTCCGGCAACAAGGTAAGGACGTTTTGCTAACAGCCAGCGAACTCTTCAACAAGTTCAAGAAAAAAGGTGGCCAGCAGTTAATCGGTATTACATGCAACAGTGACACCACGTATTCGAACAACACCAATTGGATGATTGAGAAGGCTCCCGACTGGTGTAATGCGGAGAACACTAGTACTGACCTCGTACTGAAAGTGGCCCCGCTAGAAAAAGAGTCACCTTTTTACAAAACTGGTCGCACTGGTGACGTTGTCATCAGAAGTCAGGACAAGGAATTAATCATTCGAGTAGATCAAAAATAAGTAATTATAACAAATGAATAATAAAAATCAAAACTATGAGATGTAACAATTGCGGCTGGGACAACGATCCCGGTGTCATGGCTTGCGTGAAATGCGGTCATACTCTACAAAATGGAAATATGGCGTCGCAAGACCCATATCAGAATGTTAATGTACCTAACGCTCAAAACAATGAGCCACAATCCCGTCCTACCGTTATCAATACACGGCAAGCAGAGCCTGCTCCCCGTCCTACCAGGATTGTCAACAGGGCAGATCTGCAAGGAGGTGCACCCATAAACGCCACTGTAGCCCAAGGTCCACAGACTTGTCCGCAATGCGGCTATCCCGTAGTGGGAGATTTCACCTCCTGTCCTAACTGTGGCGCTAGCGTCAGCCCTGCCCCGACAACCATTCAGAACGCCACAGTAGTAAGTGCTCCTCAACCAACTCCTAAGGAGAAGCACATAGAGTCTTCACTCTATGAAATTGACGAGAACTTGAAATGTGAGAAATGCGGTGCCCAGGTCTCGTTGGATTTCAGTTTCTGTCCCAAATGCGGTGAGAGAATCCATCTGCCAACTGTACGGGCTATCAAACACAAGCCAACACCAGCCCCTGAGCCCCCAAAGCCCAACTGCTACCTTACACTCATTCCCGAAGAGGATGAGCAGACAGAAGCCACCCGTAACACTTATGAAGGTGAAAGTGTCATTTTGAACAGAGAGAATACGGAACCCAACAACCGTACTATCACGTCCAAGGAACAGGCTGAACTGATTTGTGAAAACGGGCAATGGTTCATTCTTAACAAGAGTGAGTTAAACTCCACGTTCCTGGAGGCTGGAAGAAAACTTGAACTCCAGTCTGGCGACGTCATCGTTCTGGGAGACAGACGATTTAAGTTTGAAACAGAATAATAATTAAAAGGTGAGTAACTATCAAGTTGTTGACAGATGCGACTTTAAGCCTGGAGATATCATTGACAACAGATATTATGTCAGGAAATCCCTTGGTGAAGGTTCCTTTGGAGCCGTCTATCTGATTGATGATAGAAACGGCGGCAAATACGCATTGAAACTTTTGAGACTGTGGGAAGTCCCTGCGGATATCCGACAGCCACTCATGGACCGTTTTGAAATGGAATTCAAGACGGGACAGATTGACTGCGACAACCTGGTACGCTCCATCGCCTACGGCATCGTCGGTGGAAACCCATATATCGTCATGGAATATTGTCCTGGAGGCGACCTGGAACCCTATCTCGGACAGAATGATGCACGTGTTCCACGTATCTGTCAGGATATCCTCGTAGGGCTTAATGCCCTGCATGACAGAGGAAAAGTCCACCGTGACCTGAAGCCCGAGAACGTCCTTTTCAAACAAGACGGGAAGGCGGCACTGACCGACTTCGGTATTTCAGGCGATCGAACTCACCGTATGACCCAGCGCAACATTTTCGGAAAGCCAAACCAGATTTTCGGCACGTATGCCTACATGCCGCCTGAGCAAGTCACCAGGGCACGCGGTGGTGCCACCGTCCTTCCCACGACGGACATCTTCTCATTCGGCGTTCTGGTGTTCCAACTCCTGACAGGTTCCCTACCCTTCGGAACGCTTGAGTCACACAACGACCTAGCAGAATACCAGAAACGAGGCAAGGATGGGCTGTGGAACAGGAATGCGCTCTACAACATCCCCAATGGACGCGAATGGGAAAGGCTGATTGACGGTTGCCTCAAGCCCGACTTCAAGCAGAGGCTCCAGTCTGTACAGGAAGTGCTCCGTCTGCTTCCCCAACAGAGTAGCATCGTCCAACCTGTCAGAATGGTGCAGTCATACACCCCTCAGCAGCAGTCTAGAGGTTACCAACTGCGCATCCTTCAAGGTGAAGAGTATGGAAAAATCTACAACCTGACTCAACTAACCTGCACAGGACGGCGTATATTAACCCTTGGCAGGCATCAGGAGAACATCCTATACATCAAGTCGGATTTCAGTGACTATCTGTCAAGATACCACTGCACTATCGAAATGGGAGCCAACATGGCCCAGTGGGTAATCCGCGACGGTCAATGGCATAGCGACAGCCGACAATGGGCAAAATCATGCAACGGGACGTACGTCAACTCAAAACCTGTCACACAGGACGGTTTTTTCCTGAAGGCTGGCGACATTATTACAGTAGGAGATGTCACTTTAAGATTTGAATCCTCTACGCTGACGCCCATCTCCTTGGCCATCGTTTCCTGACCAGCCAGATCGTGGGGAACGAACTCGTGGAGAGGAGGATCGAGCAGACGAATATTCACGGGCAGACCATCCATAGCCTCGAGGATACCCTTGAAGTCTGCCTTCTGGTAAGGCAGCAACTTGGCGAGGGCCTTCTCACGTCCGGCAACGCTGTCGGCAAGAATCATCTCACGCATGGCGATGATTTTCTTATCCTCGAAGAACATGTGCTCGGTACGGGTCAGACCGATACCCTTGGCACCAAACTCGCGAGCCAACTTGGCGTCGTGCGGCGTGTCGGCATTGGTGCGAACCTGCAACTTGGTATATTTGTCGCAGAGGTCCATCAGTTCCTTGAAGTCGCCAGAGAGTTCTGCTGCCTTCGTGGGAACCTCGCCTGCATACACCTGACCAGTAGAACCGTTCAAGGAGATGTAGTCACCCTCCTTATAGGTTACACCGTCGATCTCAACGGTCTTGTCCTTATAACTGACGTTCAGCGAACCTACGCCTGATACGCAGCACTTACCCATACCACGGGCCACCACGGCAGCGTGAGAGGTCATACCACCACGAGCGGTGAGGATACCCTCGGCAGCCGACATACCAGCCAAGTCCTCAGGCGAGGTCTCGATACGGACGAGCACCACCTTGTGACCATCAGCATGCCAAGCCTGGGCATCGTCAGCATGGAACACGATCTGACCGCAGGCAGCACCAGGAGAAGCAGGCAGACCCTGGGCAATCACCTTGGCTTGGGTCAGAGCCTTCTTGTCGAACACGGGGTGCAGCAACTCATCGAGTTTCTGAGGCTCGCAGCGCAAGATGGCGGTCTTCTCGTCGATCATACCCTCATGGAGAAGGTCGATGGCGATCTTCACCATGGCAGCACCTGTACGCTTACCGTTACGGGTCTGGAGGAACCAGAGTTTACCTTCCTGAACGGTGAACTCCATATCCTGCATATCATGATAGTGGTGCTCCAGTTTATCCTGAATACCGTTCAGTTCGTTATAGATTTCAGGCATGGCCTCCTCCATAGAGGGATACTTGGCTGCACGTTCCTCCTCAGAGATGCCTGCACGCTCGGCCCAACGCTGAGAACCGATCTTCGTGATCTGCTGCGGGGTACGGATACCAGCCACAACGTCTTCACCCTGTGCGTTCACAAGATACTCACCGTTGAACAGGTTCTCGCCATTGGCGGCGTCACGGCTGAAGCATACACCCGTTGCAGAGGTGTCACCCATGTTACCGAATACCATAGCCATCACTGATACGGCTGTACCCCACTCGTCGGGGATACCTTCCATTTTACGATACAGGATGGCACGCTCGTTCATCCAACTGCGGAATACAGCACAGATAGCACCCCAAAGTTGCTCGATAGGATCGTTGGGGAAGTCCTTGCCAGTACGAGCCTTGATGGCCTCCTTGAACAACTTCACCAGTTTCTTCAGTTCATCGACGTTCAGGTCCTTGTCGAGTTTCACGCCACGCTCTGCCTTCACCTTCTCGATGATCTCCTCAAACGGATCGATGTCGGTCTTGTTCACGGGCTTCATCTCGAGCACCACGTCACCGTACATCTGTACGAAACGACGATAACTGTCATACACGAAGTGAGGATTGTTGGTCTTCTTCACCATACCCTCAGCCACCTCATCGTTCAGACCGAGGTTCAGGATGGTATCCATCATACCAGGCATAGAGGCACGGGCACCAGAACGGACGGAGACAAGCAGGGGATTCTCCTTGTCGCCGAACTTCGAGTTCATCAGACCCTCAATATGCTTCACGGCAGCCATCACGTCGTCGTTCAACAACTCCATGATCTTCTGCTGACCAACCTGATAGTACTCGTTACAGCAGTCTGTCGTGATTGTGAAACCTGGAGGAACGGGAACTCCGATCAGGTTCATCTCGGCAAGGTTCGCACCCTTACCACCCAGTTCCTCACGCATCTTTGCATTACCTTCGGCCTTACCATTGCCGAAGAGATAGACTCTTTTTTGGCTCATAAGTCAGTTACTAAATGTTTTATTTAAAATGTTTATAAATTGTTTTTATTTAATTCCGCAAAATTACTCATTTTTTGGGAGAACACCAAGAAAATGTGAGGAAATTTGCAATGTCAACCTTACATTTTTGGTTTTTTAGCGATTATTTCGTACCTTTGCACGCAAAATTAAAGCAAGATGGCAAGAAATAAGAATCCATTACCGCTATTGGAAGGCATGGAGATAGAATCCGTAGCCGCCGAGGGGAAGTGCTTGTTCCATTGGAACGACCTGGTTGTGTTCGTACCCTTCTGCGTGCCTGGCGATGTGTGCGACATTCAGATTCGTCGTAAGAAGCACTCCTTTGCCGAGGGCGAGGTGGTGCGCTTTATAAAATATAGTCATGTACGCGCGATCCCATTCTGTGAGCACTTCGGCGTCTGTGGAGGCTGCAAGTGGCAGAACCTACCCTACGAGGCACAGTTGAAGTTCAAGCAGCAGCAGGTGTTCGACCAATTAACTCGTATCGGCAAGGTGGAGTTACCTGAGTTTCACCCTATCCTTGGCAGCGTGAATACACAGGCCTATCGTAACAAACTGGACTATGGCTGTGCCAACAAGCGTTATCTGACGAAAAATCAAATCGAGACTCTCCCCAAGGACGAGAGCCAGAGTCTGAAAGACGTGCCTGCCATCGGCTTCCACATCACAGGAGCCTTCGACAAGATCCTGCCCATCGAGAAATGCTGGTTGATGGACGACCTGCACAACCAGATCCGCAACGAGATACGCGACTACGCCATCAGTCACTGTCTCACCTTCTTCGACCTCCGTGCCCAGACCGGCTTCCTGCGCGACGTCATCATCCGCAACTCAGCCACTGGCGAGTGGATGGTCATCATCCAGTTCCACTATGACGAGACGGGAGGTGAGAAAGAGGCAACAGAACTGCTTCAGCACATTGCTGACCGATTTCCCCAGATCTCGTCGCTGATGTATCTCGACAACCAGAAGTGCAACGATACCATCGGCGATCAGGAGATTATGGTTTTCAAAGGCAAGGATCATATCTTTGAGACCATGGAAGACCTGCGCTTCAAGGTGGGGCCCAAGAGTTTCTACCAGACCAACACCGAACAGGCCTACCATCTCTATAGTGTTGCCAGGGAATTTGCCGGACTGACTGGTGACGAACTTGTCTATGACCTCTATACTGGTACAGGCACAATCGCCAACTTTGTAGCCAAGAAAGCCCGACAGGTTATCGGCATCGAATATGTACCTGAGGCCATTGAGGACGCTAAGGTTAATTCTGAGATCAATAGCATCAGCAACACTCTCTTCTACGCCGGAGACATGAAGGATATCCTCACTGACGATTTCATCGCCGATCACGGGCGTCCCGACGTTATCATCACCGACCCGCCGCGCGCCGGCATGCATCCCGACGTGGTGAAGACCATCTTGCGTGCCGCCCCTAAGCGCATCGTTTATGTCAGTTGCAACCCTGCCACACAGGCGCGCGACCTGCAGGATCTCGACGAAGCCTACAAAGTGGTCGCCGTACAGCCCGTGGACATGTTCCCCCACACTCCACATGTGGAAAACGTGGTACTGTTGGAACAAAGAAGTTAAAAGAAATTCTATACGACAGCGTTATTTTTGGGGACAAATATTTGGTCGATTCAGATTATTTTTGTATATTTGTCCCCAAATAACTTAAAAACCTATGTAATTATGAGTAAGAAATCATTTTTGATGCTGACCCTGTTGCTGGCAGGATTCAGTCGTTTTGGTTATGCCGAGGAGCCTATAGCCGAAGTACAGGACATTGAAGGCATTGAGACCGTCGAAGCAGTAGAGGCTGCGCAAGGCAAGTCTGCTGTCGAACTTCCCCAGTGGGTAAAGAATATCAAGTTCAGCGGCTACGGCATGCTGCAGTATCAGGGCGTTGACAAGGAAGGGGCTCACTCCAACTCCTTCAACCTCCGTCTGGCCCGTTTCATCCTCGACGGCAAGATCGGCGACTTCGACTGGCGCGCCCAGATCCAGGGCACCAATGCCAAGGGACCCGGTGAACCTACCGTACAACTCGTTGACCTCTATGCAGAATGGGTGAAGCACAAGGAGTTCAAGGTCCGTGTCGGACAGTTCAAGCGCGCCTTCACCTTTGAGAACCCCACCCACCCCGTCACGCAGGGCTGGAGAGGCTATGCCGACGTCATCAACCGTCTGTCTGGATTTGGTGACCGTGCTGGTGAGAAGTCAAGTGGTGGTCGAGACATCGGTATCCAGGTGTCTGGCGATGTCTTCCCCAACAGCAATGGACGCAAGTTGCTCCATTATCAGGTAGGCGTGTATAACGGCGATGGCATCAACCGCAGCGATAAGGACAACCGTAAGGATATCATCGGCGGACTCTGGGTGATGCCCATCAAGGGCGTGCGCATCGGTGCCTTCGGATGGACAGGTAGTCACGGTGGCATGGTCACCAAGGACGGCGACAACGAGAGCGTGCCCCTGAACCGCTACTGTCTCTCTGCCGAGTACGACAAGGACGAATACACTTTCCGCGCTGAGTACATCCACTCACAAGGCTGGGGTGTTGAAGAAGCAGGCAAAGGTGGCACAACTATCTATTATGATTTAGGTGACAAAGCCGACGGATGGTACGTATTCGGCATTGTACCTCTCATCAAATCGAAACTCCACGCCAAGGCTCGTTATCAAACCTATCGCAATGCCAAATGCTGGAATAGTTATATGGTCACTGGGGCAGACGGCAAACCAAAACCGATTGGTGGTTCCGTCAATCAGGTAGAGTGTGGTCTCAACTACTTCTTCACGAAGAACCTGGAACTCCATCTGGAGTATTCCCGCGTGAATGACCGTACCTTGGCCAAGCACAACTACAACCTGATCGACCTGGAACTCGACTTCCGCTTCTAACCCTTGCTGAAACGTCGTGTCAGAGCCTGCCACAGGTGTGTCTTACTACGCAGAATTTGAAGTGAGAACAAGCCGCTGAGCGTTGTCAGCAAGACACCAAGGAGCCAATAGGCAGCACCCGAAGCAGTCTGCGTCAGGACAAAAACGCCCAAGCCAAGCGACAACTGCACACCTGCATAACGGAATACGGTTACCGAACAACGGTAGCCGTATTTTTTATAGGCGAACCCATTGATGAGCAAAAAGTCGAACAGATGAGCCAACGTCACGGCAACACCCGTGCCATAGAGTCCCCACAGTTCATAGCATACCACCATCAACAGGATAAAGGCTCCGAAATAGGACGTCTCCAGAAAGAGATAGGCCAACGACCTGCCTCTGGCCAAAGTGATATAGGCCACAGGCAATGTCAGCACCTTCAGATACATAGCCAACGCCGACACCTGCGCCATCCCAACCACAGGCAGGAACTGAGCACTGAATAATAAAGGGATCAGCAAAGGCAATAAAAGGATCAGTACCGCCAGCATCGGAGAGATCAGAAGAAGTGATACTTCCATCTGACGATTCACCGTATCATTGGTGGCTGCAACATCGTGCTGCACACCCGATAGACGTGGGAAATAATCAGCCTCCATTGCAGAGAATACCATCCCTGCATAGGTCACCGTCAACATATAGCCGGCATTATAAAGTCCCAGCACGTCCAAGTCGCCCTGCACGTTTAGATAACTGCGAATCACCATCTCCGAGGCACTGCCAACGATTCCCGCCAGCGTAAAGGCCACACCCAGCCGTACCATACCCATGCCCTCGCCCAGAATACCGTGGACACCTGTCAGACGCAAAGGGAAGATACGATAGGAATACCTGACCGTGAACATCAGCGTGGCAAAAGCCATCAGCACGATGACTGGGACAATACCCGACTCTCCCCAGAAGTAATACACAGGGACGGATATCAACAGGGCAGCGAAGACACTGAGTACCTGAACACCAGCCAGAGCCCCAAGGCGGCGCACGCCCTTCAGGATTGCCGTCTCACCACCAGTAATGGCCAGCATGCCAACAGCAGGGGACAGCAACATAAAGTGCAGACTATGGTTACCCCATGAAAAGGTTGTCTTACTTAAAAACGGGCCAACGACAATACAGACGAGCATACCCAAGAGCGCCGTCAAAAGGCTCCAGCCACGTACCACCTTTATCTCATGGGCCAGCGCTACCTCGTCACCCTGATCGTAAAGTTCGGAGATATGGCGCACGGCACTGAAGGCTACACCAAGATTGGTGGATTGTGACAAAAAGGCCACCGACGTATTGAATAGCGAGGCCAGTCCCATCCCTGAGGGACCCAACAATAGCGCAATCAGTTTGTTACGTACAAGACCAATTAAGATATTCAAGCCTTGAACGCCACCGAAAACACCCGTGTATTTCAGAATATGACCGTAGTCCTCACTGGTTTCTTTCACCATATTTACCTATTTCAAACGCAAAATTACGCTATTTATTTCAAATTAGCAAATATTTTCGTACCTTTGTCCCCATGAAACTGAGTATCATCATTCCCGTCTATCGTACAGAGGGCACGCTCGACAGATGTGTCAGGAGCGTATTAGGCCAAGAGAACCTCGATATCGAGATCATCCTCGTTGACGACGGATCATCAGACAACTGCCCACAACTATGCGACCAATGGGCAGAGGCCGACATGCGTATCCAAGTGATCCATAAGGAAAATGGCGGACTCAGCGATGCCCGTAACGCAGGCATAGACATGGCGACGGGCGACTACATCACCTTCGTAGATTCCGACGATTTCATCGAGCCAAATACCTATTGGCCATTAATGGTTCGATTGGAACATGCCCCCGATATCGACATCGTGGAATATCCCATCTTTGTCCATTACGGAGCACCCCACCTACAACGACTCGATATGACCCCTGAGGCAACCTACCACGATATGGAAGCCTACTGGCTGGACGGTCAGGCCTATAAGCACACTTATGCCTGTAACAAGATCTTCAGGAAAAGCCTGTTCGACACCGTACGGTTCCCACTCGGGCGAGTCTTCGAGGATGCCTACACCCTCCCCCTGCTACTGAATCAGGCGAAAACCGTCCAGACGGTCAACCAAGGTCTCTACTATTACTGTAGCAATGACAAGGGAATAACCCGGACTGCCGATGGAAAGGCCCTTCGCATGTTGCTGGATCCCCATCTGGAGATCATCTCGAAGACCAACCGCCGCGACCAGGCTTTCCAGACCTATTACCTGAATGTGCTCAACATCCAGATGGATGTCTATGAACTCACAGGACAGAGTCCGATACTGCCCCGACTATCGTTAAATCCCGCCTATTTCAAAGGTGCACAAAAAGTAAAGGCATTATTACTGAATACACTAGGAATCAAAATATTATGCAAACTTAACACCATCATACATACGCTATGGAGAATCCATTGATCAGTTTTATCCTAACCTACTACAACTTCCCTGTAAAGTTGCTCAGCGAGTGTATCGAGAGTATTCTTGCCCTCTCCCTGCGCAACTTCGAGCGGGAGATTATCATCATCGATGACGGTTCTGAAAAGAGTCCAATAGACGATTTAAAGAAATATGGTGATGATATCATCTATATCCGTCAGAAGAACAAGGGGCTCAGTGAGGCAAGAAACACTGGTATTCAGATGGCATCAGGTGAATACTTACAGTTCGTCGATGGTGACGACCTGCTCCTACAGGCCCCCTATGAGCATTGTATCGACCTTATCCGCTTCAGTCATCCAGAGATGGTCATCTTCAACTTCACACATAGCGGTAAGGAAGATAAGACCTATCAGGACGCGATAATCCAAAGTGGTTCCGACTATATGCGCAACAATAATATACGAGGAACGGCCTGTGGCTATCTCTTCAAGCGCACCATCCTCGGGGATCTCCGCTTCACGCCCGGCATCATCCACGAGGACGAGGAGTTCACACCACAACTCCTCCTTCGTGCCGAACAAGTGTGTGTCACCGATGCAGAGGCTTACCTCTACCGTCAGCGCCCAGGTTCCATCATCACCGACAGCCATATCCGCAAGAAGTTGAGACGTCTGCGCGATACCAAAGACATTATCGTCCGACTGAACATCCTTGCTGATCGTCTGCCAGCAAGTGACAAGACAGCCCTCCAGCGGCGCGTCGCCCAACTTACGATGGACTATCTCTACAATATCATCCGTGAGACGCAGTCGCGCCATTACCTCGAACGTAAAATCGAAGACCTTCGAAGGGAAGGTCTCTTCCCCCTGCCTGACCGCGACTATACCGCTAAATATGTCTGGTTCCGCAGGATGACCAACAGCCCGACGGGGCTGGCCATCCTTATGCGCATCATTCCGATGATGGGAAAATGAATGAAGTATGAAAATACTGCTAATCGGCGAATACAGTAACGTCCACGCCACCTTGGCAGAAGGTCTGCGGACTTTAGGACATGAGGTCACGGTCGTCTCCAACGGTGACTTCTGGAAAGACTATCCCCGTGACATCGACGTGTCGCGGCCTTCAGGCTGTCTGGGAGGCATCCGCCTGCTCGCCAAGATATATACGATCCTGCCCCGTCTTAGGGGCTACGACGTGGTGCAACTGATCAACCCCATCTTCTTCGAACTTAAGGCCGAACGACTTTTCCCCATCTACCACTACTTGCGCAAGCATAACAAGAAGGTCTTTCTCTGTGGCTTTGGCATGGACTGGTACTGGGTACACACCTGCACCTACGACAAACCATTGCGCTATAGTGACTTCAACTTTGGCGACCAGGTGCGTACCGATCCTGAGGCTATAAAATATCAGCGCGACTGGTTAGGCACAGCCAAGGAGCGCCTGAACAAAATGATCGCTGAGGATTGCGACGGCATCATCACTGGCCTCTACGAATACTGGACGTGCTACCATCGTGCTTTTCCCAAGAAGACCACTTTCATTCCCTATCCCATCAGGATACCCGAGGACTACACCACCACAAGGGGCGCGTCTTCGAAGGTGGTCATCTTCATCGGCATCAACCGTGAGCGCTCCGCCTACAAGGGCACTGACATCATGCTACGTGCCGCAGAGGACATGCTCGCCAAATATCCAAACCGTATGAAACTGGTTGTAGCCGAGTCCATACCCTTCGACGAATACCAGCGACTGATGACACAATCCGATGCCATTCTCGACCAACTTTACGCCTATACCCCATCAATGAACTCTCTGCTGGCCATGTCGAAGGGCATCATCGTCATAGGTGGCGGTGAACCGGAAAACTATGAAATCATCCACGAAACCGAGCTACGCCCCATCATCAATGTCGAGCCCCATTACGAGAGTGTCTGTCAGGCTCTGGAATACCTGGTGCTCCACCCTGAGCGCATTCCAGAACTGAAACGTCAGAGCGTCGAATATGTCCGCCGCCACCACACCGACCTCAAGGTGGCCCGCCAGTACCTGGAAGTTTGGAAAGGTGAAAAGGTGAGGTAATGAGAATAAAAAAAAGGTGAGAAGTCTGTTTCACCTTCTCACCTTTTTACGTTTTCACCTTTAGATTAAGCCTCGGCGGGAGCCTCAGCAGCCTCTGCAGCGGGAGCATCCTCTGCGGGAGCCTCGGCAGCAGCGGCCTCAGCAGCCTTTGCAGCCTCTTCCTCTGCCTTGGCAGCAGCCTCAGCAGCCTTCTTGTCGGCTACCTTCTTGGCGATGGCCTCGTTCACGGCCTTCTCTGCCTTCAGTGCATTGGCAGCAGCATTCTTCTTAGCCTTAGCCTCTTCCTCGCGCACCTTGTCCAGACCCTTCTGCTTGTCAGCCTTCCAGGCGTCGAATTTCTTCTGTGCAGCAGCCTCGTCGAAAGCGCCTTTCTTCACGCCACCACGGAGGTGCTTCATCAGATAGACACCCTCACGGCTGAGGATGTTACGTACTGTGTCTGTCGGCTGGGCACCGGTCTCAACCCAATAGAGTGCACGATCGAAATTCAAATCTACTGTGGCAGGATTGGTGTTGGGATTGTAAGTACCAATCTTCTCAGTAAATCTACCATCACGTGGTGCACGAGCGTCGGCAATCACGATGCTGTAGAAAGCATAGCCTTTACGACCACCGCGCTGCAATCTGATTTTTGTTGCCATTTTGTTGTAATTTTGTTGTTTAATTTTTGAATTTCATGCCATTATCTCGTAATAGCGGCTGCAAAGGTACTACTTTTTATGATTATACATACACGAGGACAACAACATTTTATTGTTTTTTAACCAACAAGCCTCAGTTTCTGGCACGAAATCTGATGATTTATGCTTACTTTTGTAGCAGAATAAGAGTTTCAATCGGAAATGCCAGAGCAACAACGCACCTATATTGCCATTGATCTGAAATCGATGTATGCATCGGTGGAATGTGTAGCCAGAGGACTAGATCCACTGACAACCAATCTCGTGGTGGCCGATGTATCAAGGACTGATAAGACTATTTGTCTGGCAGTGACCCCTTCACTGAAAGCATACGGGATTGGAGGACGCGCAAGGCTCTTTGAAGTGGTGCAACGGCTGCGTGAGGTGAATCATGAACGTCAAATGAAATCACCATCAAAAAGACTCACAGGGAAATCGACTTCTGACATTGAACTCAAGCAGCACCCCGACTGGGCTGTCGATTATATTGCTGCCACACCCCGTATGGCTTACTATATCGAGGTAAGCAGCAAAATCAACAGCATCTATCTAAAATATATTGCTCCCGAGGATATCCACGTGTATAGTATCGACGAAGTGTTTATGGACGTGACTGCCTATCTTGGAAGTTACAGACTGACCGCCCATGAACTGGCCATCAAGATGATTCGTGACGTGCTAAGCCAGACGGGTATCACTGCAACGGCAGGCATCGGAACCAACATGTATCTGGCGAAAATCGCAATGGACATCGTGGCCAAGAAGATGCCAGCCGACAAGGACGGAGTGCGCATTGCCGAACTTGACGAGATGTCGTATCGCCAGCAACTATGGGATTATCAACCTATCACGAAATTCTGGCGCATAGGACATGGCATCGCCGTGAAACTAGCCAAGTATGGTGTTGACACAATGGGTAAACTGGCTCGGATGTCGGAGCAGAACGAGGAATTGCTATATCGGCTCTTTGGCGTGAATGCGGAACTGCTGATTGACCATGCGTGGGGGTGGGAACCATGTACGATGGAGGCCGTAAAAGCCTATCGGCCCGAGAGCAACTCGTCCAGCAATGGACAGGTACTACAATCGCCCTACGACTGGAAAAAAGCCCGCGTGGTGGTTCAGGAGATGGCAGAGGCAATAGCACTCGACCTGGTATCAAAGCAACTGGTGACTGACCAACTGGTGCTGACCATCGGCTACGACCGTGAAAACCTGACAAATCCAGAAATCCGTGAAAAATATCATGGCGAGGTAACTATTGATTATTATGGGCGACAGGTTCCCAAGCATGCACACGGCACGGCAAACCTCGACCGCCATTCCTCATCGACACGGTTAATGACGGATGCTGTCACTGAACTTTATGAACGCATCATAAACAAAGACCTGCTAGTGCGACGTATCAACCTGACAGTGAATCATGTGGTGGACGAGAAGTCAGCATCAAAGCCAACAGTTCCAGAGCAATTGGACCTTTTCACGGACTACGAGGCCATCGAAAAGCAACAACAGGAGCAGCAGGCCTTACTCGACAAAGAGCGACGGATGCAAGAGGCTCAATTAAACATTAAAAAACGCTTTGGCAAAAACGCCATCCTCAGAGGACTGAACTTCGAGGATGGCGCTACAGCCAAAGAGCGCAATAAACAGATTGGAGGACATAAGGCATGACAGACAATTACGACGATATCATCCACCTGCCGCACCACGTCTCGAAACATCATCCCAGGATGTCGATGTGGAGCCGTGCCGCCCAGTTTGCTCCCTTTGCCGCCGTGGCAGGCCATGAGGAAGCCATCCGTAGGACTATTATAGATGCGTCCCAGGAGTGAGTTCGGCACTGATATCTGCCTCAATACCAGCCATCTTGTCCGTGGGCTCATAGCGCTTTAAGACACGACCGTCTTTCGAAATCAGGAACTTGGTGAAATTCCACATGATGTCGCTGTCCTTTTCCACACTCTTGCTGATCTTCTTCAGCATGGCATGCGCAGCCTTGGCCTTCAGACCCTTATACTCCTCAGTGGGAGCCTGAGCCTTCAGATACTCAAAGATGGGTTCAGCAGCGGGACCATTCACATCGGTCTTCTTCATGATCTGGAACGTCACACCGTAGTTCAACTGGCAGAACTCCTCAATCTGTGCATCGTTATATACTTCTTGTTCAGTTCCTCCAGTCCTGCGAACTGGGGTGTAAAACCACACTTGCTGGCCGTATTTACGATCAGCAGTACCTTACCTTCAAAATCCTTAAAGTCAATCTCTTTTCCTTTGCTCGTCAGAGCCTTGAAATCATAAATCTTTTCCATACCTTATGACTGTTAATGAGTTTTCACCGATCTCGTAGCAAATATTTTCAAGCCAAACAGACGCTATTATCAGAAAAAAACGTATCTTTGCATCCGATATGACGAAACAGGAACTATCTGTATTGATACCCACCTACAACCACGTGTGCGTGCCATTGGTGAGACGGTTGGCGCAACTTCTTCAGGTTGCGGCCATCCGTTATGAGGTGATCGTGGCAGACGATGGTTCTTCAGAGGCAGGCTCCGTGACGGAGAACCAGGCCATCAACGCCCTACCCTGCTGTCGTTATATCGTCAGGACAGAGAATGTGGGACGAGCCGCCATCCGTAACTTCCTGGTTCATGAGGCGCAATATGCTTATGTGCTCTTCATCGACAGCGACATGACCATCCTCAGCGACCATTATATCCGTCGCTACCTCGACTGTTCCTGCGACACGGTAATCGACGGTGGCGTGGCCATTCATGGTGATGAGGAGGCGCTCAAGGGCAACCTGCGCTATCGCTATGAGAAGGCCGAGGAAGCCAGTCATACAGCCCCCGAGCGCCAGAAGGCACCCTATCAGCACCTGCACACGGCCAACCTCCTGGTGCGTCGCGACCTGATGATTCAGCACCCTTTCGACGAACGGTTTCGACATTATGGATACGAAGACGTGCTGTTGGGAAAGACTTTCCGCCAACAGCACGTCGCCATCGAGCATATTGATAATCCGCTCGGTTTCTGCCTCTTCGAGAGCAATGCCGACTTTGTCGCCAAGACAGAGGAAGGATTACGCACACTCGGTCGGTTCCGCGAAGAACTGCGAGGCTATTCTCGTCTGCTCACCTTCGTCAGCAACATCCATATTCCAGCCATCCTGACCTTGATCCGCTATTGGCACCGTCTCTTCGGCTCCCTGGAGCGACGCCGCCTTTGTGGCAGTCATCCCAGTCTTACCGTCTTCAAACTTTACCGTCTGGGCTATTTCATCGGTTCTTGTTCCTGACGAACCAGTTATGGGTAAAGTGATAGAGGATCAAGGCACTGACTATTAATACCAGCGCAGTAATCAGCAAAGCATTGGACTCACCCTGGAAAAACGCCAGTCCAATACCCAGTCCCCAGGCGATACCACTCTCCCAACCTAACAAGAAAGTACTCTGTGACGTACCTCGCTGACAATGGCGACTGAGTTTGATAAAGAAAAGCATGAATCGCGAGCCGATGATGCCAAGACTGAAGCCCACGAAGACAGGTGCGACATACCACACGACAGGCTGTGGATGCGTCAACATCATCAACAGGGCAGCCCCCATAAGGATCAATCCGGATACCACCTCGCTCTTCACCTCAGCATCCCTGAATACGAATCGCTGAGCCAGCAATGCGAACAGGAAACCCACCATCATCATCGCATAGAAACGCTCCGTCAGCGGCAATGAGAGAAGCATTCCCGCAGCCAGCATGATTAACTGCAGGTTCAGGAACAAGGGGAAACCGTGAGGCAGGAAGAAACGGTCAAGGCTGACCGTGGGGATATCATCCTCTGGCACGCGGAACGGGAAGTTCACCATCCTGATAAGTAGTACAGCCACGACAGCCACACAACCCGCAACGAGCACCACACTGTCGAAACCTGCCATACGCTGCAGCAACAGGCCTGCCAGAGGTCCAAGGGATAGGGCAAAGCGCCCAAACCACGCTGCCGCGTGATTAGCCTCCGTACGCTGGTAACTCTCGCTGGTATCGATGATCAAGGTACTGGTGAGCACCATCTGGGCCAGACCGAAACAGACCCCCAGCCCGAAGCGCTGAAGCAGCACCAACCAGAACTCCACGAACTCACACCGCTGGGTATCCACATAATAGAGCAACCCTATCAAGGCAGCCATGATCAGGACTGCCCGCATACAGACCACGTTACGGCGATAGTGCTGCACGAGGAAAGACACGAAGGCACCCAAAGTGAAAAGGCCAAGGCCAAAGGCTCCCATGGCAGCACCTGCCTCCAACGACGATAGTCCCTGTGCGTCAAGCAGCCATCCTGGCATGGTGGGCACAAGCATATAGACCGCTGCCGTCAACAGCAAGTTGGCAACAGCCATCAGCCAGAAATCACGATGCCAAAGTCGGATGTGTACAGGAGTATTCTGTGAGTTCATACCATTGTCACGCTTAGGGAATCATAAGTTAAGCAAAGACTCTAAGTCCAAATACCCGATATGCTGATAATCAACAATCTGCAAGTCCGACAAAGGGGCTATCGATTCGGCACTATTCGTCGTAGCCAGACCCACCACCTTCATCTGGGCGGCTCTGCCTGAGCGCAGACCGTTGAAACTGTCTTCAAACACGATGCACTCCTCTGTCTGTACCCCCAGGCGGGCAGCAGCCTTCAGGTAGCAGTCCGGATCCGGCTTGCTCTTGTCGAAATCCTCCGAGGTCAGGATGGCATCAAAGAGCGACTTGAAGTTCGGCTGGTATCGATAGACACTTTCCATCTTCGGCTGATTGGAACTGGTAACGACGGCCGTCAGCACACCATGACGGTGCAAGTCATCGATCAAGGTCTCGAATCCAGCGATAAAGTCATAGTGCATCGACTCTTCATAGGCATCCAGCCTGCGAGTGATACTCTCCTGCTCCGCTTCCAGATTCCCACTGAACCAGCGGTCGTAGATCTGTGTGAGCGTCTGTCCCTTAATCTCGTTCTCCAAACCAGGATGCCCAGGATGATATTGGCGGCAGATGCCTCCCCAGAAGACGGAGTATTGCGGTTCTGTATCGAATACGACGCCATCCAGATCAAACAAGGCTGCCTTGAGTGTTCTCTGCTTCATTTCTCTGAAATTTGGGTGCAAAATTAATATTTTCTGATGAGAAATTTGCTTTTTTGGCAATTTAAGTGTAATTTTGCCGATAATTTCAGATATAGGTCAAATGAACAAAAGATATATCTTTCCATTTTTGGGTCTGCTCCTGATGATTGCCAGTTGCAAGGGAGGGGATGAGTACAACTTGGAGTTTGAGACGGTCGTTGCCGATAAGACCGTCGTGCTTTCCAATGATGAGAATTCACCAACATGCATCGTCCATCTGAAGATGGAAGAGGCCACGGAAGCAGACGGGCATCGTGGAGAACTCATTAACTCGACAGTGATGAAAAGACTGCTGGATCGGGAGGAGACAACGATGAAACTGGCTGCTGAGGCTTACGCCAACAGTTATACGGAATCCTATAAGAACACCTTGCTGCCATTATATAACCAGGATCGGGCCGATACGACCAAACGGGCCTGGTATCAATACCACTATATCATCAACTGCAGCACGCAGAAGGGCAGCAAAGGCACCATCGTCTATCTGGCCATCATCGATTATTATGAGGGGGGAGCACATGGCATCAACCAACTGATCACGCTGAACTTCGAGGCTAAGACGGGGCGGCAACTGACGCTTTCAGACATCTTTGCACCAGGGTATGAGCAGCCGCTGAAAAACATCCTCCTGAAAGCCCTGAAGGCCAAGACGGGCTGCAGCACGCTGAATGCACTCCACGAGAAAGGGTATCTCTACTCGATGGACATCTTCCCGTCGGAGAACTTTATCCTGGGAGAAGAGACGATCACCTTTGTCTATAACCCCTATGAGATCGCCCCGTATGCCGTTGGGAACACAGAACTGATCATTCCTTTCGACGATGTGGAGGATATCCTGAAAAACTCCTTTGAATATTAGACGTATGGCAGCAGACATTGTTTTTAGATATTTCCCCGACCTGACGGAGACCCAGCGGCAGCAGATAGAAATGCTTGATGCCCTCTACCGCGACTGGAACGCTAAGATCAACGTGATCTCGCGCAAGGACATCGACCAACTCTACGAGCACCACGTGCTCCACTCCCTGGCCATCGCCAAAATCATCCACTTCCGACCAGGCACCAGCATCCTCGACTTCGGCACGGGAGGCGGCTTTCCCGGCATCCCTTTAGCCATCCTCTTCCCAGAGTGTCAGTTCAAACTCATCGACGGCACTGGCAAGAAGATCCGCGTGGCCCAGGAGGTATGCGATGCCATCGGACTAAAGAACTGCCATCCTGAGCACCTGCGCGGCGAGGACGAGAAAGGCAAGTACAACTTCGTGGTAAGCCGCGCCGTGATGCCCCTGCCCGATTTACAGAAAATCGTTAGAAAGAACATCTCCAAGACCCAGCGGAATGCGCTTCCCAATGGCATCATCTGTCTGAAGGGCGGCGACCTACAGGCAGAGTTGAAACCATTCTACAAGGTTGTCGAAGCGACGGATATCAGCACCTTCTTCCAAGAAGAATGGTTCAAACAGAAACACGTCATCTACCTCCCCATTTAATGTTTAATGCTTCATGTTTAATATAAACTCTTTCGTTTTCAACCTCCTGCAGGAGAACACCTACGTGGTGAGCGACGACACCAAGGAGTGCGTCATCATCGACTGTGGTGCCTACTATCAGGAAGAGCGCGACGCCCTCACCCACTATATCGACACCAACGGGTTGAAACCCGTCCACCTGTTGGCTACCCATGGGCACTTCGACCACAACTTCGGCAACGACACCATCTTCGACACTTACGGCCTGAAGGTGGAGATAGCCGCTGAGGACGGCGAACTCGTCAGTGACCTGCCCAAGCAGTTCCAGGACATGATCGGTGTCCCCCTAAGACGGGAATACCCGCCCGTAGGCAGGTATTTCGACGACGACGAAGTCATCCGCTTCGGCACCCACTCGCTTCAGGTGATGAAGACCCCAGGCCACTCACGCGGAGGTGTGGTCTTCTACTGCGAGGAAGAGCATGTAGCCTTTACGGGCGACACGCTTTTCAAGATGAGTGTGGGCCGTACCGACTTTGACGGTGGCAGTTACGAGCAACTCATGCACAGCCTCCACGACGTCATCGCCCTGCTCCCCGCCGACACCACCCTCTACAGCGGCCACGGCCCCAAGACCACCCTCGCCGAAGAACTCCGCTACAACCCCTACTTCCACTAAGACTTCTCAGTCCGAGTTTTCATGATGCAGGTTTTCTGCCTTTCTAACTTTATTGCTTCGAGAGATCTCTGTGTGCAAAAGACAATCTGATGTGTCGAAATCCTTCTCATTCATTGCCGCAAAGATAGACATTATTTCTGAATCCACAAAGATTTTTGGAGACAAAAGATATTGTACTGGATAATTTCAACACCAATTGCTTCTTTTTAGGCATAATCCAAGGATCATTTTGAATTGGTTTTTAAAAAATAACTAGCATAACTAGCATAAGTAGCACTAAGTATTGATTATCAGATAGTTATGACAAAATTTATCTAGCACTGAACTAGCACTGGAACTAGCACTGGAATATTACAAGACATATTAAGAAAATCCTAAGGCTTGGGGCGTTTCTAAAGGGTCACTTTATCATCACAAAGTGCCACTTTAGTGCTGAAAGTCAGCACTTTAGCAACAAACGGCGGTACTTTTTCTTCAAAAAGCGGTACTTATCTGTTCAATTCTCGAGAGAATTCAAAGGATTAGTAATGTGAACCATCTAGTGCTAGTTCCAGTGCTAGTTCAGTGTAAGATAAAAATGAGCATAAGTCATTGACTATCAGCGTTTAGTGCTACTTATGCTAGTTATGCTAGTTATTTTTTCAGAATCAACTCAAATCTATCTATATATTGTACGTGATGGTTGACTTCCAAGAATCAAAATTCTTCATTATTTTTCTTTAGTGGTAACGACTGTGACGATGTAGGCACTCAGGAGGACGAGGATACCGGCTACGGGCTTGTCCCATGTGAGGATATCCTGGCCCAGGATGATGGCGATCACAGAGGCGACAACGGGCTGCAGGTTGGTGTAGATGGAGACCGTCGTGGCGTGGAGGTACTTCATGGCGAAGGGGATGAGGAAATAGCCGAGGGCTGTAGCACAGACCACGATGAAGGCCATCTCAAGGGCACCGTCCCACCCCCATGCGGAAGTGTAGAGAGCATTCTGAGAGAGTTCAGGCAGGGCGATGGGCACCGTAACGATGGCAGAGATGAGGAACACATACTTCATCTGCGTGACGGGCGAGTATTTCTCAGCCACTTTTCGTGTGATAATCAGATAGATAGCCCAAGTAAGCACACTGAGGATGGCAAGTGTGATACCTATCAGGTCATTCTTGCCAGAGCCAAGCGACTGGCTCATGAGCACCATCAGTACGGCACCAGCAATACCCAGCAGCACACCCACGAATTTCATCGGCGTGATCTTCTCGCCGATGGTCAGGGCAGCACAGAGCATCACGGCCACTGGCGTCAGCGTAGCAATGAGCGAGAAATACACAGGACTCGTATAGTCGAGCGCCCAGGCCGTGAGCGTCTGGGAGATCACGAAGCCCAGCAGTCCACCGAAGAGGATCGTGACGAGGTCGCGCTTCTCCACATGCTCCTTCGGCATGAAGGCGGCGATGGTCCAGAAGAGGATACAGGCTCCCAAGGAGCGCGAGGCCATATAGCCCATCGGGGTGACCCAGTCGTCGAGCAGCAGTTTGGTGACAGGGACTCCAAGTCCGAAAATCGTGTTTGCCAGGAAGATGGCGCTGTGCGCCTGTAGTTTCTTGTTCATTCTTGTTTTTGATGTTTATGGTTTTCCTTGATAGAGTCGGAGCCGTTCCTTGAGCGACATCTTCGCATATTGGCGCCACTCTGTACAGCCGTCCTCGCAATGATCCAGATAGTGCAAGTCGTACATTCTGCGGTAGGCCTCCATCTCAAATGGGTTCAGCAGGTAGGCCGCATTCTTCATCTTGCGGCTCATCCTGAGTCCCTTCAGCCAGTACCATATATATAATAGGTAGAAGCAGAGCCAGGAGTCATGACAAGACTGGGCCTGGCGCAGGTGGATCATCTCATGGTTCTTCATCACCGAGTAGCCGCTGTTAAAGAGGTCGGCCTCCTCCTGCGTGGGGGTAAGTATCTTGCCAAAAAACGTCAGTCCCTCGTAGCCCTTGGGCAACCAGAAGGTGTTCACCAAGGCAGGCATATCCCCCACCCTGCTTGGACGGACGGCACGCCACATAATGGGTATGACTTGGAACATCGGTAGCATAACGGGGGACAAAGGTACGAAGATTCGCTGAATAAAACGGGCGATTCATAGAAAAAAATTGCCATTTGCAGAAATTCGCCTTACCTTTGCACCAGAAATAATTGAAACAATTGAACTTATGAACAAGAAAATGAATCATTTTTGGATTGTCACCATGCTGCTACTCGGCATGGTGGCCTGTTCTACGGAAGACAGTTGGTATAATAACAGTTGGACAGAGAGCAGTACATCCCAGGTAACAGAGAGCGACGATGACAATTCGACCACCACTGGTACGACAGACGATGTCATCAACGGCGTCTCCAGCGATGGCGATGTCACCTCGTTTACCATTGCCCTCAACAAGAACGCCATCGCCGAGTCTCAGACCGTCGATAGCAGCGATGATGACTACATCGAGAACACCACGTTCGACAAGACCATCACCATCACGTTCAGCACCTCGGGCAATGCCTCCGTCAGCGGCGACGACGCTGGCATCGTGACTGTCAGCGGCAACGACGTCGTGGCCAGCAATACTTCTGATCAGGTCATCAAATACGTGCTCACGGGCACCACCACTGACGGTTTCTTCAAACTCTATAGCACCAAGAAGCAGGCCATCGTGCTCAACGGGGTGAATATCACCAATCCTGATGGTGCTGCCATTAATAATCAAAGTAAAAAGCGCACCTTCATCGTCCTCAACGACGGTACCCAAAACCACTTGTCTGATGGTACTAACTACTATGACGCTACCGACGACGAGGACATGAAGGCGTGCCTTTTCAGTGAGGGCCAACTGATCTTCAGCGGCTCTGGCTACCTTGAGGTCGATGCCAACTGCAAGGCCGGTATCCGCAGCGACGACTACGTGCGCACCCTGCCTAAGACGAATATCTACGTCGATGCCTCCTCCGGCAACGGCATCCGAGGCAATGACGCCGTCATCGTGACAGGTGGTGTGATCAACGTGAACGTGACAGGTGTGGCCGACAAGGGAATATCGACAGACGGTGAGGTGAGGATCGACGGCGGACGCACTACCATCATCACCAGCGGCGGCTACGAGTACGACGATGACGACAGCGACTACTCTGCTTGCTCAGGCATCAAGGCCGACAGCATCATCAACATCAATGGCGGTGAGGTGAACGTGAAGAGCACTGGCACTGGCGGCAAGGGTCTGAACTGCGACGATAAGATCAACATCAACGACGGTGTCGTCCGCATCATCACCACAGGCAAGCGCCAGAAGGACTCCAAGGGCAGCGTGTCGCCCAAGGGCATCAAGGCTGATGGCGACATCACCATCAACGGCGGACAGACGCAGGTGCGCCTCGAAGGTTCTGGCGACGGTACGGAGGCCATCGAGAGCAAGGGCGAGGTCCACATCGAGGCGGGCACCGTGGAGTGCTATAGTTACGACGATGCCGTCAACTCGGCTGGCAACCTCTATATCGACGGTGGCTACGTATATGCCCGCAGTTATAACAACGACGGCATCGATGCCAACAAGAACCTCTATATCAATGGTGGCGTGGTGATAGCCGAGGGTGCTGCCCAGCCTGAGTGCGGCATCGACGCAGCCGAACAGTATAAGGCCTATATCAATGGCGGAACGGTGATCGCCGTGGGTGGTGGCATGCAGGCCATCGACTCCAGTTCGAAACAGGCCAGCATCGCAGTGACAGTAGCCTTAGGCACCACCATCGGCGTGCTCGACGGTTCAACGGCCATCCTGGGCTACACAACCCCCAGTTCGGACAGCGGCACGGCCCTGATGATCTCGTCGCCTGCCTTTAAGAGCGGCAGCAACTACACCAATTTTTAAACCTTTTTTTAAATTATAAATTTATGGAAACTCAAAACAATTACAAGCGCACAGTTGCCGGATCAGTAGGTGCCGGTATGGGTGCAATCTTCAACGGTTCAGGACGTACATTCTACATCCTGGAGCACAAGACCAGTTCTAAGTATCATAGCGCTGGTGAGTCTCAGAAAATCATCATCGACCAGATCGAAATCGGTCGTGATGCTTCTTGTCAGGTACGCTATGACGAATCTTTTGACACTGTTAGTCGTAAGCATGCTGCCATCGTTCGCGACGGTAACAACTGGCAGTTGGTACACCTCTCTACCTCTAACCCCACTCTGGTAAATGGTCGTCCCATCCAGGGCAGTTACTATCTGCAGTCTGGTGACGAGATCCAGTTGTCAGTGAACGGTCCCCGTCTCGGTTTCATCCAGCCACAGGGCAAACAAGGTCTGACCTCCAGCATCCGACTGACAGAACGTATGAACCTGTTCCGCCAGCAGGCCCTCCGTCCTTATCGCCGTGCTATCTGGGCACTGTCGGCACTTCTGCTGCTTGTCATCATCGGTTTTGGCGCATGGAACTACAAACTGAGTCTCGACAACACAGCCCTGCGTAAGGAGATGGCCGGTTACCAGATCAAACTCGACTCTCTGGCTACCGTTAAGCAGAGCCTTTTGCAGGAACAGGAACAACTCAATCAGGAGTTGGCTGCGGCTCCAGAAGCCAAGAAGGAGGAAATCCGTCAGCGTATTGTCTATGTGAACCGCCAACTCTCCAGCGTTGCCGACGAGGCTAACCGCTATCAGCGTCAACTGGCCCAGACGAAACAGCAGGCTATCGACAAGGGTATGAGCGAGGATGATATTATCAACATTACAAATGGTCAGGGAGAGTCTTCGGCTACTGTCGCCCCTCTCGGTGATCCCGATGCCAACCATAATGTAACAGGACCTGGTGCAAATGTTCCAGGTGAGGTTGCCGCTCATGATGGCGCTTACAACGAGAACAAGACGGCTCACGGAGATGCCAGCGGTACCATCCGCGACTACTACAACCATATCTACACCCTGAAGATCCGCCGTATCACCGTTGAGCGTGACGGTCGTTCCTTCGATCCGGGTATCTCACTGACAGATGTTGTCTGCGGAACAGGATTCGTCCTGAGCAACGGTACATTCGTGACAGCCCGCCAAAACATCCAGCCTTGGATCTTCTTCAAGCAACTCGGAGGAAAATGGCGTGAACTGATGGCTAATTATGTATCCCTGGGCTTCAAAGTCATCATTGAATACGATGCATACAGTACTGCTGGTACAGCCCGCAAACTGTCATTCAACAACTTGGACTTCCAGGTGGATTACAGCGGTGACGTGGCCGAAGAGACCATCGATATCGAGAAAGACGTGAGGGTGCGCATTAAGGACAATGGTATCGATATCAGCAGCCGTGAGTTCAAGTCTAGAACCGTCAGAGTATGGACACCGCGCTCACAGTGCTTTGCACTGCTGCCCGGTAAGGGTGGTGCAGGTATCCCCTACGATGCAGGTGCATCCCTCTCCAGCGACGGTGGTACAGAGGTACAGGTTGCAGGTTTCAAGAACAATCCTGACATCCACAACCTCGCAGGCTACATCAGTTACTTCAAGTCCAACACCTCTCGCACGGACACACAGGATGGAACCATCGTTCTTCAGGATGCTAACAACAATCCTGGCTATCTGGGTTCACCTGCATTCCTGAAGGAATCTGATGGCACCTATCGCGTCATTGGTCTGATGGTAGGACAGTTGCGCGGTGAGGACAAACTTGTTCCTATCGCAAGATGTAACAAATAATCATATTAAAGATTCATTATGTCAGATGTAAAATTCAAGTTGGCGGCAGGCACGAATGTCGGACTAATCCGGCAGAACAATGAAGATAACTTTGTTGTATGCTGTGACCTTAGCGCCTCAAACTGGCTCATACCGAAAACAAACGATTTTGCAGAGGTTGGCCAATATGGTGCCCTGCTCGTCGTTGCCGATGGCATGGGTGGAGCAAACGCAGGAGAAGTGGCTTCTGCCATCGCCGTGGAGACGGTACAGAACATGTTCGTCCCCGAGAACCTGGAAGATGCCATCACCGATGACAAGACGATTCAGGAGTTTATGAAATCGGTTGTCAAGGCTGCTGACTTGAATATCCTGAACCACAGCCGTGAGGATAGCAGTACCAGTGGTATGGGTACTACTATCGTCATGGCGTGGGTCCTCAACGACAAAGCATATATCTGCTGGTGTGGCGACAGCCGTTGCTACGTACTCAACAAAAGGCATGGTCTGATACAATTGTCCAAGGACCACTCCTATGTACAGGAACTGGTTGACAAGGGTGAACTTGATCCGGAGTTGATGCATGATCATCCGCTCTCTAATGTGATCACCCGATGCCTCGGCGATGCCGACAACCGTGCAAATCCCGAGACACGTATCTACCAGTTACGTACTGGCGATACCATCATGCTGTGCAGCGACGGGTTATCGTCGCTCTGCAGCGACCATGATATACAAGAAACAATGGAATCATTCCGTGAGGATCCCATGGAATGCAAGAATGAACTCATTTCTGCAGCCCTATCCCATGGTGGCTATGACAATGTGACCATTGCAGTCTGCGATATCATGATTGAAGGAGAAGAGGAAGAAGAGCCTGCCACTGACGAGGAGGATGAAGGCGAGGACAGTTCTCAGACTGAGGAGTTGTCAACCACCATCCGCAGCGAAGTCATTGGACATCGAAGAGTCATGCCGCGCGTACTACTCTTTTTTCTTCTGATGCTGATCGCCGCCGGCATTTATATATACCTTGTCCCTGATTGCGAGCCCATTAGAAATGAGATCTCCGCAACAATCAGTAGTATTATCGTAAAAGTCAAACAATTTAATTTTTAAGACAATGAAAAAGATCTTATTATCGTTTGCTGCCATGGCAGTGATGGGACTTGCCTGTGTTTCATGCGGTAGTCACCAAACGACCTATCGTTCCTATTCAGACGGCCCGACTTATGAGACGCAAGGCGAGTGGAAACGTTGCACTGTTTGCGACGGAAAGGGTTCCTGCACTTTCTGCAAAGGCACTGGGAGAATCAGTGGTGACAACTGTAAGACCTGTAGAGGCACTGGTAAATGTGGCACCTGCCAAGGTAATGGCGGCTATTATCTGAATAACTAATTCATGACCTGAAGGATCAGGGGGACTTCCCCCTGATCCCAACAAAAAAACATACCTATATGAATCTTGCCGAAGGTAATATTGTAGCAGATCATTACAAATTGTTGAAACGACTCGGAAATGGAAGTTTTGGCGACGTATGGCTGGCACATGACGAGTTGGCCGACATTGACGTTGCCGTCAAATTCTATGGCACACTCGATATGAATGGACTCGAAGAATTCCGCAACGAGTTCAAAATCACCTACAAACTGCGCCATCCTAATCTGCTTAACATAAACCATTTCGACATTTACGAGAATTGTCCCTACCTGGTAATGCCCTATTGTGCCAAGGGATCGGCCAACAACAGGATCGGCCAAATGTCTGAGTCCGAGTTGTGGAAATTCATACTCGACGTTTCCAGCGGCCTCTCGTATTTGCACAGTCAACAGCCCCCAATTGTGCATCAGGACATCAAACCTGAGAACATCCTTATCACTGGTGATGACAGATACGTCATTGCAGATTTTGGAATCAGCAAGAGTTTTAGGACAAGGATGAGCCGGACCAACAACGGGTATAGTAGTTCTGGTACAATTGCCTACATGGGACCTGAGCGGTTCTCCGAAGAACCGATGATTGTACTGGCAAGTGACATCTGGGCCTTCGGAATGACTCTTTATGAACTGATCACCGGCGATGTCCTGTGGGAAGGCATGGGAGGATGCGTACAGTTGAATGGTGCACGTATCCCCGCCATCAAAGGTAATTACTCACAAGAGTTACTCAAACTTATACCTGCTTGTCTGGCAGCAGAGACATGGAACCGTCCTACCGCAGTCCAGATTAATAATTATGCCTCGGCATATTTGCAGAAGCAACCGCTACCTAAGATTTTCGCACCAGAAAGCACTTCATCTGCACCAGAACATCCGACAGTTGATCCTGTTCCCCACCCCTCAGAACCCGCTATTGTCCGGAATAACAAGAAAGAGCCCGTCTCCCTCCATAAACCCGCGAGGAACATTGAAAGAAGTGGCTATATACCAAAACAACAGGAGACATCCCAATCTCAGGGGAACCTCTATCTAAAGCGAGGGTTATTTGTAGCGGCTGCCATGATATGCGGGATCCTACTAATTACTGGCATTACTAAATACGTCAATGCTATCAGTGAGGAACACGAACATATTGACTTTATCTCCTGTAAGAGCATAGACGACTATAAGCAGTTCATCAAAGACCATCCGACCTCATCCTATGCTGAGGAGGCTAGACAACGTATCATTTCTATGACCGCCGCTCCTGCAGCACCGGCCGCCCCTGTCACAACGCCTGTACCACAGGCTAAGAAACAGGAGGAGATTGTAAAAGTAAAGTCTGAGCCTGTATATATTAAAGAGAAAGAGAAAACGGCCTCACGTAAGGTTGAGACGATTGAGAAGCCACAGCCCGTAGCACCGACAACAGTGAGACAAGAGAATCCCTATGCCGCTGACGACCGTGCTTTTTACAGTTGTGCAACAGCGACAGACTATCACAACTATCTTAGTAATTTTCCAAATGGCAGACATCGGGCAGAAGCATCTAACATTCTTTCCGGGCTTGTCAGCCATAGTAATACACGTACGAATCATGAATCGTCGGGTGCGCCAGATGCCAGTGCCTTATACGATAGAGGGCACGCTGATGTCCCGCCTGCAGGATCAAGAGGTTCCGGTTATTCCGCAGGTGGCAGCACCAGTTCTTCGACCTCAATTCATCTGAATTTCGGAGGGGCCGGCAGATCTTCAGCATCTCCTGGCCGACCAAGGGGAGGATCATCGGGCGGTGGATCACGCAGCAGCGGAGGTTCACGTCACAGACATGGTAATTAAAACAATTTTAGTATATGAAAAAAGTGAAGTATATCATTGTTTCTGTTTTGTTAGGCATCTGCGGTACTGCATACGCCCAATATGACGATTACGATTATTACCACAACCAGTCTTCATACAGTAGCAGCAGTTATCACAGTTATAGCGGCTACGATGAAGAGGATATGGGAGACGATGACTATAACCGTTTCCAGATAGGCTACCAGGCTGGATTGAAACTGCTGTTCGGGCAATGTTTCTCCATTGGTGCAGCCTACAAGGGCGATCTCACGCCTTTCTATTCCGATGGAGACATTTCAGAGAGATTCCGTGGCGTAGCCTTCCAAATCGGTTATTGTTTCTAAAAAACGAATCAATCCTATGGACATTTTTGACGGCAGATACGAAAAAGAACAACTTCTAGGTCAAGGCGCATTCTCTGAAGTCTGGAAGGTCAGAGACAACCAGACTAACGTCACTTTAGCCCTAAAGATATACAATCCTGCTACTGGCGCTGGTGATGACGGCAATGAAATGCTCACTCATGAGTTTGCACTCATGGTCAATGCCAATCACAAGAATCTGCTACGACCGTTGTTCTTTGCCATCTGTAACAAGAGCCCTTACCTCATCCTACCGTTCTGTGAGAATGGCAATATCGGAAAGATGATTGGGAAAATGAGTGAGGAAGAGGCCTGGAAACTTCTCCGCGACTGTGCCAGTGCACTTGCCTACCTCCATGCCATGAATCCCCCCATCCTTCATCAGGACATCAAGCCAGCCAACATCCTGTTGGGTGACAATGGGGAATACATGCTGACGGACTTCGGAGTGAGCACCCAGGCCAAGGCCACGCTGAGCAGGGTATCCAATCAGGACATGGCCTTGTTCTCCGCAGGAACTATCTCATACATGGCTCCAGAGCGGTTCTCCCGTAACAATCTGCCAATCATGGCCAACGACGTCTATTCCCTGGGATCAACGGTCTATGAGATGCTGTCTGGCTACCTGCCCTTCGGCAACGATGGAGGACTCCTACAGAGGAAAGGCGCTGAGGTGCCTGAAGTGCCAGGAGACTTCTCCCCGCTACTGAAGAAGACACTGGAAGACTGTCTTCAAGCAGAGCCCTGGCAACGGCCTACGGCAGAGCAGTTGGAGGAGATTGCCAACCGTGCGATACGTCACCCCGAACTGAGGACTCCTGCCATACAGTCGCCAGAACCACAGACCAGAGCCACCACCATGCAGATTCCGGAGGAATACAAAGACATAGCAGATGCTGCCATGAGAGGCATGAAGGGAACGGTCGTCGGCACTGGGAACACGCTAGATTACGCTGACTCCAAACCGAACACACGTCTATATGCCATTGCGACCGGTGTCGTGGCTGTCATCCTGATTATCTGCGGCATCCTGTTCTTCGGTGGTTCTTCCTCTGATGACATGCAAGGAGAGGAAGCCGTTAATACAGACTCACTCCTTAAGGCGGCTGAAACAGCAGAATACGAGGCATGCCTGTCATTATTTAGCCAGAATCGTCCCGATAGTATCAAAAGTGCCCTTAACAGGATGACTGCACTGGCAGAAAAAGGCAATCTCGATGCCATCCGCGAGGTGGCCTATACCTATGCCCCCATCCCCAACGACCGTGAGTCCGACCGGCGGAAACGCCTCCTTGGATGGAGCATCGACAACGACGGTATCCCTACTTCGCCAGAGATCAACCAGCAATCCATCAACTGGCTGGAGAGAGCCATCACTACATCTGACTCCACTGATTATAAGGCACTCTATTGGCTCACCTATTTCTATATCAACGGCAGCATTGTAAAAACAGATTTCAGCAAAGCCATGCAACTGCTCAAGAAAGCCAGTGAAGAGGCTAACCGTCAGTCCGACCTGGCATTCAAGCGGAAAATAGATGATATCATCACAAAACTAAGAAAGATGCAATGAATAAGATCATTCTGAGTCTGCTGCTTCTGATAGCAGCCAATCTTCGGGCACAGATACCTACCTGGGTCCTTCACCCATCCTATGATGCCGTCAAACCCCTGAGAAGCGGTTATTTCGTTATCACGAAGAATGGGAAACAGGGCATTCTCAATGGCCAGGAAAAGGAGGTTGTACCCATCAAGTATGACAAGATCGATTTCTTCAACAACGATACAGGCCTGCTCTACAACAATGATCATTTCGTAGGCTACGTCAGCAATAATGGTGTGGTGAAGGATGTAGAAGACAAGAACTTCAAGCCAGTCTGTCTCAACAGGTTTTCCAACGGTTATCTGGCCGTCAGCAACATAACCGGCTATTATTACTTGAGCGAGAAAAACGATACTCCACTGGGGCCATTTACGTATGCCTATCCCTTCAGCGAAGGCTATGCCTGGGTGAGAGTACCCAAGTCGGCCAAGCACATCCTGGACGGATCCTATACCTTTGACGTGCTTTCAGCAGAGACAGGCACCTCCGCCCAACTGGCACTAGGCAATTACGACAAGGACGACATCGACTTCATTTCGACCTCCAGCAACGGTAAGTGTATCATCGTGTTGAAGAAACGTTTCTACGAGTACGACTACAAGTCTGAGACGTTGACACCACTATCCACCGACAACAATCCAGAAAACAAGAGCAGTCGCGTGACAGCCCTCGAGCGTCCCGTCGCATATACCGCCGAAGGCGACCGGTTCAGAATCCAATTCAAGCAGGGCAGCATGACCTTCGACCCGATGATGCGACTCACCAGCATCAGTTATACAGGTCAGCCCACGCAGACCTTCGAAGTGCCTCAGCCTGAGGTCATTACCTATGAAAGTCCCATAGTACCCATCACGTTTAACGACACAAAACTCCTCGGACTGAAATATCTCAACAAAGACGTGCTGGCAGCCCAGTTCGAAGAGGTTACCCGTCGATGGGACGACTTCGCACTAGTCAAGCAGAATGGCAAGTACGGTGTACTCCAGTTTGATCCAAAACACACTTGTCGCCTTATCCTGAATGAGAACAAGGATATCGGTTTTGAGCACAAGATGACCACAGCCGACATCAAGGTGATATGTCCCCCCTACATGCAACTGCCACTGATGACCCTTTCAAGCCTCGACAAGAACTGTACCATCAATATCGACACACGACAGGAAAACAGCAACATCGAGACCTCTGCCCTCAGTTATAACTGTATGATGGAGATTCCAAAGAACCTCGGCATTAAAAAAATGGCATCCTCAGCCAGTTTCGCCATCAACTACGACGGTCTGAAATTCACGCCGACCGTCATTCCCTTCAACACATGGTATATCAACAACTACACCGTTCAGTTGCTCTCACACCAGTTGAACGGACAAGTGCTGACAGCCGATATCCTCGTGAAGAACACGGGACAGAACAACGAAGGCAACTATTTTGAGGTAAGTATCCAGACCTCCGACTCCACCGTATGCGAATTCAATAAGGTGACGGAGGAACTGTATTCTGCCCGTCTTTCTGAATTCACGGAAAACACCGTCAACTTTAGCGTTGAGATCACTGAAGACGGGTGCCCTCCCCTCTCATACCCCTTCAGCGTCAATGTAAAGGGTAATGCCTCCACTGCCAACGGCAAGGATACTGAGAACATAAAGCAGGGCCAGAAGGGGGGATCGGCAAAAGCGTCTAATGCACGTAGGGGCCAAAAGACAACCAAAGCCACCGATTCGGGATCCAAGAAAACCCCGGAAAAGGGGAAGAGAGTTATCCTGAATTAGAATAAGCAGATGCGAATAGAGATTATCACCGTGCTGCCGGAGATGCTGGAGGGCTTCGTCCATGAGAGCATCCTGGCACGGGCAGAGAAGAAAGGACTGGCGGAGATCCGACTCCATAACCTGCGTGACTACACCCTCGACAAGTGGCGGCGCGTAGATGACTATCCCTATGGCGGCAGTGCGGGGATGGTGATGCAGTGCGAGCCCATCGACCGTTGCATCTCCGCCCTCAAGGCCGAGCGCGACTACGACGAGGTGATCTTCACCTCCCCCGACGGCGAGCGCTTCGACCAGCATATCGCCAACGAACTGTCGCTGAAGGGTAACCTGATCATCCTGGCCGGCCACTACAAGGGCATCGACCAGCGCATACGCGACCATCTCATCACCCGCGAGATCTCCATCGGCGACTTCGTGCTGACGGGCGGAGAACTGGTGGCGGCGATGATTGCCGATGCCATCGTGCGGGTGGTGCCTGGCGTCATCGGCGACGAGCAGAGCGCCCTCTCCGACTGTTTCCAGGACGACCTCCTCGCCGCCCCCATCTACACCCGTCCTGCCGACTATAAGGGCTGGAAGGTGCCCGACATCCTGCTCAGCGGCAATGAGGCGAAGATCCGCAACTGGGAACTTGAGCAGGCCATGGAGCGCACCCGTAGGCTACGCCCCGACCTGCTGAAAGAAGACTAAGGCAGCAGCCGCTCCCTGACCCAATATTCCATGCCGGAGGTTTTCCTCCGGCTTTTGAATTTATATTCAGGACGGTTCAGGTAGTTGCCGATCTTCATGAAGGAAGACTCGTCCTCCTTATAGCCGCCCTTGAACGCCTGCTTCAGACGGGCGGAGATCTCCTTCAGCGAGAGCCAGACACCATTCTCCGGCTCTTCCGCTGGGGTGCCCTCAGGCTTCTGGAAGAGCGACATCAGCATCTCGCCCAGCCCGCTCATCTTCTGGTATTTCAGGTTGTGCTGCATCAGCGCCTGCTCCTCTTCCTTCGTCAGCGAGTAGCGCAAGCCGGCCGTGCTGATCTCGTACTCCAGTTGGGCGTAGAGTTGCGGATAATCGACGGGGGCCGTGAAATCGACATCGCCCTCCACCGCCACACAGATGAACCTTCGCGAGCCACTGGGATCCGTCAGCGGCGCCATCTCGTTGGTAGTGCCGATGAACGAGGCATAGCGCCGATGAGAGGAATAGGCCTTGCCATAGGGCGGGCGGTATTTCAGGTCGGCCGTCGAGACGAGGTATTTCAGCACGATCTGCTGGCGCTGCGTGATCTTGTCGAACTCGTCGAGGTTGATCAGGGCGAACGAGGTCAGCCCCAGGTTCAGGTCGCTCTCGTTCTTGAAGTTGATGCGGTCGTTATAGTAGTCCCGCTGCTCTCGCGGCAGGAGGATACGGCAGAAGGAGGTCTTGCCACAGCCCTGCCTACCTATTAATAAAGGTACGAGCGCGTTGCCCGTCAACTGTCCCTTGCCACGCCACATCGCCACCATCGAGCGCATCCATATATGGAACAGGTGGGGCCACTCGGGATAGTCGCACTTGATGCGACGAGCCAGGGGCTCTACCCTATCCTTGCCGTCCCATTTGGGCAGACGGTCGAGAAAGTCGTTCATGGGGTCGTAGGGCGTGATGTCGTTGGAGTTCACATAGCGGCGGATATCCTTGTCCCAGCACTTGATGCCCTGCGACAAGGCTTCCATCGTGATCGAGTTGCGCGCCTCCTCCGTCAGGTCCTGGAAGTCGAAGCCCAGGCCCGTGCGCTGGCGATACTCCGCCACGCCCCGCATCACGTTCTTGCGCAGTTCATAGTTCTCATTGAGGAACACGTCGATCTTCATCGTCAGCAGCGTCTCTGGAGGGATGTTCTTCAGCGGCCTGACGATCTGGCGACGCTTGCGGTACTTCTCGCCATTGGCCACGTGATAGGCATTGTCGAAGACCTTCCGCACGAGTTCCCTGTCCTTTCCGAGCGTCAGACTGAAGAGCACCAGCCGCCTGGCAACTGCCATCTCCAGTCCCGCCTCACAGCAGTAGGCCGCCAGACGGGTGAGTTGCAGGTGGGTCCTGCCCTCCTCTTCCGTGATGCCCTCCACATCGTCGTACGACTTCGAGAGACAGTACTCATACACCAGCCTCATCGAGCGGTAGGTGTCCATGCCTGGCAGCAACCCGTCGCCCTTCGTAGGGGCTGGACGGATCGGCTGGGCGGCCTGCCTCACGTCCGACAGGTCGGTATAGAAAGGCTGCGCCATAGGGTTATACAGCAGCATGGGGTCGAAACTCAGATAGCAGGTGCGCTCCAGCGACGGCTCCAGTTTCTCGACGGCCACGCCCAGCCACACGCTGTACGCCATCCGCGCCTTCTCATAGAGGTTCGTATGGAAGCGACGGATATCATCATCCGAGGACGGTAAGGCCTTCGTCTCAGGAGACAAGTCCGTTTTCGGGGATTTGTAATCCCCGAATAATTCCCCTCTACACACAACCTTCACACTCCTTCCACTGACCCCTACGAAGGCCAGGAGCGTCTGCGGTATCTGCCCTGCCCCGCGACGGATGGCCTCCGCCTCCTCGTAGCCTGACAGGTTGTTCACCTCAAGCATCACCATCCCCGTATAGTTCTGGATCACGCGACGGTGGTTCCTGTTCTCCATCACGGCTGAGAAACAGAGACGGGGTATCTTGTCGAAATAACGCTTCGGACCGTTCATGCTACCATCATCTTTTCGCTGTAGTTCCAACAGCGGATACTCCTCCCGCAAGTCTCCGATCTCCTTCACATACTCGTTCGACTGAAGCATCTGTACTGCTTCTTCGAGTGCCAACACCCTGAGTGTCTCCGTGTTACGATATTTTTTCGCAATGGTTACCTTTGTCATATCCGATTGTTTTTTAGTTACAGGCTACAAAGATACAAAAAATAGAAATCATTTCCAAACAAAAATGACTAAAAAAAGGCTTAAACCTACATAATATTTAGAACTATCTGATAAATAAACAGTTACATCATGTAGGTTAGTTAAAAATTAAAAGCCTTTCCTACATAAATGGAGCCACTTATCAAATAATTAGTACCAAGTATCAAGCAGCAAAAGGCTGTTTCTAACTTGTTTCAACATGGGAAACAATTTGTTTCATACGGAGAAACATTTTGTTTCCTTGGTAGAAACAAAATGTTTCAATAAAGATTGTGATAATGAAACAACCTAGTAATCAGCAAGATAACCTACTAATTAGCCATAAATATCGCAATTTTTCAGTAAAATATGTAGGTAATAGCATCATAAAATGCCATACCTACATATTATAACTACTTGATAATAAGCAAGTAAAACTAAAGTATGTAGGTTGAAGCCAGATATCATACATCACATTCCATACAATAATCGTATTGCTTACCATTACCTAAAGTGATGCTCGCTTACTTGCTGGCGAAGCGCTCTGACTGCTGGCGGATGAGATCGACATCGTTGAAATAGTCGATCTGCATGGCCTTGCGGACCTCGTCCATCGTCTGGGCACCCACCTCGCGCGCCTGTTCCGTACCTCTCTTTAGGATATTATAGATCTCAGGGATATCCTGCTCGAACTCATGACGACGCTGGCGCATGGGCTCGAGGAACTGGTTGAGCACCTGGTTCAGGAACTTCTTGCACTTCATGTCGCCCAGCCCACCACGACGGTAGTGGTCTTTCAGTTCGTCGAGGTTCTGGTACTCAGGCCAGAAGTTGGCAAAGTCCTCGTCCGTCGAGAAAGCGTCGAGATAGGTGAACACGGCGTTGCCCTCCACATGACCGGGGTCGTTGAGGTTGACGTGCTCAGGATCGGTGTACATCGAGCGCACTTTCTGCCACACCTCGTCGGCCGAGTCGGAGAGGTAGATGCAGTTGCCCAGGCTCTTCGACATCTTCTCCTTGCCGTCTGTTCCCGGCAGGCGACGGGCCGTCAGGTTCTCAGGCAGCATGATGTTGGGCTCCACCAGCACCTCGGCATAGGTCTGATTGAATCGGCGCACCAGTTCGCGGGTCACTTCGAGCATCGGCTCCTGGTCCTCACCGGCAGGTACGGTCGTGGCCTTGAATAGCGTGATGTCAGCAGCCTGTGACACAGGATAGCAGAAGAAACCGAGGGGGATGCTCTCACCCTCGAAGCCACGCATCTTCACCTCCGTCTTCACCGTCGGGTTGCGCTGTACGCGACTGACAGAGACAAGGTTCATCAGATAGGTGGTGAGTTCCGCCAGTTCAGGGATCTGGCTCTGGATGAAGAGCACACACTTCTCCGGGTCGAGGCCGGCAGCGAGGTAGTCGAGGGCCACCTCTATAATGTTCTGGCGGATCTTCTCCGGATTGTCGGCATTATCGGTGAGGGCCTGAACGTCGGCCATGAATACGAACATGCGGTCGTAGTCGCCTGCATTCTGCAGTTGGACACGACGACGGAGCGAGCCTACATAGTGGCCCAGATGGAGTTTACCCGTTGGACGGTCACCCGTCAAAATTACTTTTCCCATTGTAACTTTAGTCTATTGATTTCAAATTTGGCTGCAAAGTTACGAAAAAAGTCTGTAACGAAAGACGGATTTTCGAAGATTAACGCAGAATGACCGTAAATAAAAGGCAAGACAGGGAATAATGGGGAATCAAAGGACAAAGGGAAAATGCAACTTGATGCGGATTGGTGCAAGAGTTAGGTCTCCAAAGGTAACCCTTTCTATTGACTTCGGAGACTGATATATGATTGAAATCGATGTTCTTATTCTCTTTATGTTCATTAGGACATAGCAAGATGTCTTTTGGGTTACTCGAAATTAAACGAGTAACCCAAAAGGATATTCCCTCCATAGTCGGAAATCATTGTTGAATATATAGGCAATGCGTACTTAGAAATAGCAACAAAAGTAGAAGAAACCTTCTGCAAGTGATACTCATGGTGATACTGCATTAGTATTCCTGATACCCTCTTCCGTGACAGATGCTACAAATCATATGGCGATGGAATGTAGTACTCCAATATTCATGACCGCATATGATGCATCTTTTCATATACCCACTACTACAACAACTTGAGATAGAACCATTGTTTCTGACCATGCTGCATGTCTATTACAATTAGGGCATTGGTGACGAGTCTTCTGGGAGTTGATTAATGCCCTCAATAATAAATCTCGCCTCTACCCACTACTCACCTGTTCTTCTCAACAAGAAAGAAACTTTTCATATTCCAGCCAGGATAGAGTTTATCCATGAATTTCGTACTTATTTCTTTTCCGCTCAGCATTCCTTTAAAATATCTTTTTGCAGCGATTATTTTGCTAACATAAAATTTGGCATAGCCTTGCTTCATATCTGAGAAATCTTCACTAAAGGAATAAGAAAGATACAGCGTGAAGTTTATTGGAGAATCATTTTCCGTATAGTTATTGACCATCCCTTCATCCATTCCACCGATACCATAATTTGATTTGTGAACGAATGCAAAGACATCTCCAGCACTACTGCTGATTCCACGTTTATTATATGACTTCACATAGAAAATATTAGTATAGGCATTGCTTCCATAATCAAACATAGGAACTCTTGTCATGGTTACTGAAGAAAGAGGAGGAATTGCCAGAACTCGTTGGCTATAAACTGTGGAAGATTGAGAAGAAGTGTTTGCGCCACCAACATTCACACCCCCTAATGCGCTTCCAATTCTACCTCCGACACCTGCTGCTCCAGCAATTGCCCCAACATTTACAGTTCCACCAATTACTTGACCGTTTGTAATTGTCGTTGAACTTGGAACATAATAGCATAAAGGTTCTTCATTCCTTATAAAGAAACTATTCCCTAAATCAATGTATACTACTTTTGTTGATTTATTCTTCACTTTATACTCAATGTAGAAATTTCTTGCTTTTGCACCAGAGAACACTTCTCTTTCATGTGAATAAGTCTGCATACTAACTTCTATACCCTCCACATTGTCCAATGTGGTAGTTCCTAGATTGTATTCAAAATAATAGATTCCTGCACCTTTTTTGGCAGAAATTGCTAGTGTAAGGAACACCAGTACTGATAATAATGCTATTTTTCTCATATTATAAATGTTTGACAGTTGGTTTTCAGAGAGCACCATAAGTTTTCCCGCTTCCAGAACAAGATGAACACTTTCCATTATGATTTGGACAAGCACCGCACAAAGTTTGTTTCATGTGGTCTTGAATGCCTGTACCATTGCATATCCTGCATTTTCCACTTCCCATACAAACCCGGCAATCTTTGTAGCCATATTGAATCTTATGAGAACTTCCTGAACTTGATGATGAGGATGTCGAACTACGAGAAGAGGATGAAGAACTCGAAGAGTTTGATGAAGAGTAATCCACGACCGTTGGAGTTATTCCGTGTTGCACATTGTAGGCAGCTTGTGCTTCAATTTGTGCCTTAACTTGCTGTGCAGCTTTCGCATTCTCTACCATGTTTTGAACTACCTGCTGCTGAGCCATCTGAACCTGCTGTTGCATGGCTTGGGTGTTCATGGGAGGACAATAAACAGGGCCAATATAAGTCCCACCCATAGGTGAAACTCCCTGCGGTGCCGCAAGTCCCATACCGTAGCCTCCATAACCACCATATCCGCCCATACCCTGAGCCATTCCCTCCCAAAAACTGCTACTGCATGAAGTCAATACAATCACAGAAGCAAAAAGACAAAATAGTTTCCTCATAAACGTAATGTTTTAAGTTAATACTAAAAAATGACTCCATCTTTGATGACGATTCTGTACTAACCTTTGGGCAAAAAGAAAGCGCAGACTTCCGTCATACGCTTCACTGGCCTGCGACAGCCATCAACACTCTATGAAGGAATCCACGCTTATAGCATGAACTCTACGAGTGTTGATATTAAATGCTCTTATCATCTTTTCGAGGTCGCAGTTCGTGAAGCGATTGAGCAAATAAAAAGATAGTGCTCTTGTTTTGCGTCTGCCCTCACACGGGCTAAACTAAAGATGCACGGTGCAAAAATACGAAATCTTTCGCAAAGTATCATCTTTTTCAAGAAGAAATTTCGTTATTTGATTAAAATAGATGTGGAAAGAGGCGGCAGAACGTGTAAAACGGCTCCTATCCTACATGAAACGGTCTGACGAACTTTCCTTCTTTGTCAATGACGGCCCACAGACTTTTGACATCCATACCATAGCCATCGCTGTCACCATAGTCCCATTCCAGAAAACAGGTAAGGCCAATCGTACCGTCAGTCCTAAGGTTCGCTTTCATCGTGATATACCCCCGTTCGATGGCTTTTGCTATATCATCATATGTAGAAGGCGCTTCTATTTCAGAAAAGTCCTCATACTTTACCTTAATATCAATCTCAGCAGAATCATAACTCAACTTATGCAACAGGTCATAGACGACAGACCATTCGCAATCCTTCACCTGAATCAGATCATGGTGAGGAGCACTGACAGAGAAAACGCCATTGGTTATCTCCTTGATGTAATCGTAATATTCTTGAAATTCTTTACTGTAAGCCATTATCTGACAATATTTGCTGGTTTCCACTTTTCTGGACAGTCATAGCGTTTCGTACCATCTGTTACTACGTCAGGCATGATGGCATCGCGGAAGCGGCGTTCGTTCTTCTGCATCAGTACTGGCTTACTGCTGTGGTGAAGCATGTTATCTTTTAGATCACAACTATAGTTTGATGGAGGGAAGTACACCTTAATACGTTTTTCCGGATAATGCTTCTGTATAAACTCTATTGGTGGAACAAGGTCACTATCGGCACTAACAAGGACTATGGTGTCTGTAGCATCAAGTACACAGTCTGCAATCATACGGACTGAAATATTCACATCTGTTTTCTTTTCTTCTGGTCTGGAGATGGCATAATGGCAGTTGGGACATTGTATCTGTTTGTCAAGATACTTTCCACGCACCACCTCAAAGCGTTCACCGTTCAGAAGTTTATTGGCATTGAGAAAGGCACTTTGGCGACTGCTCTTCTCAGGATTCAGTGGGGAGGCTGTGAAATAGATAACCTTTTCGAGTTGTTGCCCTTCACCCAGAAATCCCTCGCAGAGTTTCACCATGTCAATCCAGTAATAATCTCCCCACTGCGGTTCATTGCGCTTAGTACGTCGCAGACCATAGTAGAAATTGAAACCGTCAATGTAGAACGTTACACGTTGAGCCATATTTGTAATGTCTATCAATTAAAAAAGCCGTCCTCAGACGGCCATATCCATTCAAGAAAGAATGGCGGAGCTTAAATAATCTGCTGCAAAGATAATGCTTTTTATCGATATTGCCAAATATTTCATCAATTATTTTGCTAAACTCCGATAAAATGTGTACTTTTGCACCCGACAATGAGTCATTGAAACAGGCTGGTGGCTCAGCGTCGAGTGGTCTAAATATACGCATATCACGGAAAAATAATGAAGGCGAACAGGCCCCAGAACGAACTCACAAAAAATTTTTGTTAGTTCGACAAGAGGGCAATCGTAGCGTCAAACGGCAGATGAGTCACTACAACCTGGATATGATCATCGCTGTGGGCTATCGTGTGAAATCGCAGGTGGCTACTCGCTTCCGTCAGTGGGCGACAATGCGTCTGCGTGAGTTTATCCAGAAAGGATTCACGTTGGATGATGAAAGACAGTTCTTTGCCACCGTTCAGAACAAACTGCACTATGCTGCTCATCAACATACGGCAGCAGAAGTGATCTACGAGCAGGTGGATGCCGACAAACCGATGGTGGGTATGACGAACTTCAAGGGGAACTACATCACCAAAGAGGACGTGCAGATAGCGAAGAATTACCTAAAGGAGGAAGAACTGACGTACCTGAACCTATTGGTATCCCAGTATTTGGACTTCGCAGAATTGCTCGCCGAGGGCGAAGCCTTCCTCGTAGAGGCGTTCAAGTTTCTCGACGTCACGGCAGATGCGCTCCACTTCCATCGGGCGCTCCGGACGGATGCAGACGATCTCGCCCCAGTCTTCCATGCGCTCGATGAGTTCGAGTTGCTTGTTATAGGCCTCCACATGATGGCTCAGAGCCACGCGCAGACGAGGATACTCCCCATAGAACAGGCGAGGAACCTTAAAGTCAGGTTCATTGGAACGGAAGCCGCGATTCCTGGTGAGTATCACCACGTTAGGCGAATAACCCTTGTCGATGGCGCGCACCACGGGGATGGAATCGACGATGCCCCCGTCGAGCATCGGAACGCCATCGACGTATGTGATCTGTGCCACGTAAGGCAGTGAACTCGATGCCTTGGCGATGGCTGTCATGCGCTTGGCATCCTCCTTCTCCGACAGGTACTCGGCACGTCCCGTCAGACAGTTGGTCGTCACCATCTCATAGATCGTCGGATTCTGGCGATAGGTCTCGTAGTCGAAGGGTACGATCTCGTTGGGGAAGCGCTCGTAGAGGATGTTCGGGTCGAAGATGCTTCCCTGGGTGAGCAGGCTCTTCAGGGAGATATAGTCATACTTACGCAGCATGTCGATGTTCGAGTAACGGGCCCGACGGGGCTGGCGGCTCATATACGACAGTCCGTTGCAGGCTCCGGCCGAGACGGCGATGACGTATGGGAAGTAGAGATCGTGCTTCATGAAGGCATCAAGCACACCCGAGGTAAAGACGCCTCGCATGCCCCCTCCTTCCAAGACCAATCCCGTTTTCCTGCCTATCTGCATAAATATTGCAAATTTTTTCTGCAAAGATAGTGCAATTTCATAAATAATACGTATCTTTGCAGACAATTTGACTAATAATAACGAAAACTTGACAAATGTTTAGCAAAGAAACTTATATCAGACGTCGTTCTGAACTGAAGAAAGTCGTTGGAAGAGGCGTGATTGTCCTGTTCGGCAACAACGAGGCTCCAGCCAACTATCCAGCCAACGCGTATGCGCCGATGCGCCAGGACTCCTCGTTCCTGTACTACTTCGGGCAGCACCGCGACGGTCTGGTGGGTGTCATTGACATCGACAACGACGAGGAATGGCTCTTTGGTGACGACATCGACGTGGAGGATATCGTATGGATGGGCTACACCCCGTCTGTCGCTGACCTCGCCGCAGAGGTCGGTGTCAGCAAGACGGCTCCGATGAAGTCACTATCTACTCTCCTCTCTCCTCTCTCCACTAAAACTGTCCACTTCCTGCCTCCCTATCGCCACGACACGAAGATCCAGATCATGGACCTGCTGGGCATCCATCCCAACGAACAGAAGGAGAAGGCTTCGCTGCCACTCATCAAGGCTGTCGTCAAGATGCGCTCCACCAAGGAGGCACAGGAGATCGAGGCCATCGAACGGGCCTGTGAGGTAGGCTATGCGATGCATACGACGGCCCAACTGCTGATCCGTCCTGAAATCACGGAACGCTTCATCGGCGGACAGGTCGATGGCGTGGCCCGCAGTCTGGCCCAGGGTGTCAGTTTCGCCACCATCTTCACCCAGCATGGCGAGATCATGCACGGCTGTCCCTCCGACGCGAAACTGGAGGCAGGCCGTCTGGCCCTCTGTGATGCGGGTTGTGAACTCGACGACTACTGCTCGGACAACACCCGTACGATGCCCGTCTCGGGAAAATTCGACCAGCGCCAACTGGAGATCTACTCGATCGTCGAGGCCTGTCACGACTATGTGCTCGACGTGGCCAGGCCGGGTGTGAAATATGCCGATGTGCACTTTGCCGTCTGCCGTCTGATGACGGAGCGCCTGAAGGAACTCGGTCTGATGAAGGGTGATACCGACGAGGCCGTCGCCGCTGGTGCCCATGCCATGTTCCTGCCTCACGGACTGGGTCACATGATGGGTATGGACGTACACGATATGGAAGGTCTCGGCCAGATCTATGTCGGCTTCGACGAGGAGACCCGTCCTAACCTGGAGCAGTTCGGCACCAACTGCCTGCGCATGGGCCGTCGCCTGGAGGAAGGTTTCGTGGTCACCGATGAGCCGGGTATCTACTTCATCCCCCACCTCATCGACCTATGGCGCCAGGAAGGTCACTGCAAGGAGTTCCTGAACTTCGACAAACTAGAGACCTACAAGGACTTTGGCGGTATCCGCATCGAGGACGACCTGCTGATCACCAAGTACGGCTGCCGTTTCCTCGGCAAGCAGCGCATCCCCTACCACCCGAAGGAACTTGAGGAGTTTATGGCTAATAATAA
>FLNY01003870.1_pt1 | contig 121877 bp, 103 predicted proteins | sample 1140381 | NCBI WGS metagenome assembly FLNY01 (sample SAMEA3878172, study PRJEB12797) | bioreactor metagenome | biome: Moose rumen | place: Sweden | collected 2011-10 | reverse complement strand
TTCTTAATAGACTGATCCTCTTCTGCAAGAATTTTAGTATCATGATAAAATCTGTTAAACGCATTTGCCAAATCATATATATAAGCGCAAATCTTGTGAGGTGCCATATCCTCGTACGCTGATGATAATGCTGCCATGAACTTGGTGAGCTCAAGCTGCAATGCTCTCTCTGACTCAGAATGAGCCGGAAGTATCCGTCCATCAATTGAATCAACACCAGCTTTGTTAAGAATAGATTTGCATCTAACAATTGTGTAAAGAATGTATGGACCTGTATTGCCCTCGGCAGATGTAAATCTATCAATATCAAAGATATAATCCTTTGAAGCCTGATTAGATAAATCACCATATTTAATGGCTGAAAGAGCAACGATTGATGCAGTAGACGCTGCCTCCTCATCATTCATTGTGCCATTTTCCTTTATCTTTTCAAGCATCTTGTCCTCTACCTCCTGTAAGAGATATTCAAGTCTCATGACACCGCCCTGACGAGTCTTAAATGGCTTGCCATCCTTGCCATTCATTGTACCAAAACCGATAAAGAAAAGATTCTTATCTGCAGGAACTATTCCTGTCTTTTTGGCGCATCTAAACACCTGTGTAAAATATAATTCCTGACGCTTGTCAACTACATAAATGAGAGTATCAGGATTATAATCCTTCATACGCCAAACCATTGTGGCAAGGTCGGTTGTATTGTAAAGTGATGCTCCGTCCGATTTAAGAATCATACATGGAGGTACTTCCTTTGTATCTGTATCCTCCTTGACGTCAACAACTAATGCTCCCTCAGAAATATAGGCATATCCGTCATCCTTCATCTTTTGAACCATATCCGGAATATATGGCTGGGCATCACTTTCACCCTTCCATAAATCAAAGGATACATCAAGCTTTTCATAATTACGCTTGAGATCGGTAACAGATACATTGAGAATATGAGACAGTAATGCCTGGTAGCCTCTTCTGCCATGCTGCAACTCATAGGTAGCTGTCATAGCAGCCTCTTTGTATTCAGGGTCATTCTTGGACTTGCCGGAGGCAACAGGATATATCTCCTCAAGCTCGGAAATAGTAAATGGAGGCTCTGAAGGGTAATCCCCCTCGTATGTATCATCAAAATATACCAAATCAGGCTGACGAAGCTTTAACTCAGTGATAATAAGACCCATCTGAAGGCCCCAATCACCAAGATGCACATCACCTATCACCTCATCGCCCATAAAACGTGCTGTACGCTTAATAGACTCTCCTATAATTGCAGAACGAAGATGACCTACATGCAGTGGCTTTGCTACATTAGGTCCGCCATAATCTATCATTACCTTCTTGGGTGAAGCTGACTTCTCTACGCCGAAACGATCAGTATCCTCCGCCATTTCAGAAACAAGATCCGCTATAAAATCATCAGCAAGATTAATATTTAAAAATCCCGGAGGACAAGCCTCACACTTTGCAAACATTTTATTATCAGCAAGCTTTTCTGCAACCTCTGTAGCTATTGCAATTGGAGCCTTTTTGTACTCTTTTGCTGCAGCAAGAGCACCATTACACTGAAACTGACACAAATCCGGTCTGTTTGAAAGACTCACCATACCATATTTTTCATCATACCCACAGGCCACAAAGCCCGCCACCACTTCTTCTTTAATTTGCTGAAGAACTTCTTTCATGCTTTCCTCCAATAAATAAGGGTGCCCTACAAAAAGGCACCCCACATTAATAGTCTTGATTTATTTCCTAATAGAACTCATAAAGTCTGGCATCTTAATATTAAGCTCTGGAACAGTGCTCTCTGTAGGAACAGTAGGTCTTGCTGTAGCTCCTACTGTCTGAGCAGTACCAACCGGTGTAGATGGAGTAGCCACTCTATTGACAACTGGTGGTGTATTTGTGACACCAGTCTGACTAGCCGGAGCTGCTGCTCTGCTTCCAAGAATATCAGATGTAGATGGTCTGTGCTGATTTGCATATACCATACCGGCCGCATTGCGGAATGTACCAACAGGAGAAGGCTCGCCTAGACCTGTTGCAATAACAGTAACCGAAACCTCATCATCCATACTCTCATCAACTGTAATACCAAGAATAATATTGGCATCTGCTCCGGTCATATCCTGAACATATGATGTAGCCTCATTAGCATCATTAAGTCCTACATCACCACAGATATTAACAATGACATCTGTAGCGCCGGCAATGCTGGTCTCAAGAAGAGGTGAAGCAACTGCCTGCTTAACAGCCTCAAGAGCCTTTTCATCACCCTTGGCAGAACCGATACCGATATGAGCAAGTCCCTTGTCCTTCATAACAGTCTGTACATCTGCAAAATCAAGATTAATCAAAGAATTCTTAGTGATAAGATCAGTGATACCCTGAACCGACTGATGAAGAACCTGATCTGCCATACGGAATGACTCTCCGATTCCCATACTCTTATTGCATATCTCAACTAATTTCTGATTAGGAATAACAATCAATGTATCAACATTTTCTTTGAGGCGCTCAATTCCATTGAGTGCATTATTCATACGAGGCTTTCCCTCGAACTGGAAAGGCTTGGTAACAATACCTACAGTAAGTATCCCCTGCTCCTTTGCAATCTTTGCAACAACAGGTGCAGCTCCTGTACCGGTGCCGCCGCCCATACCACAAGTAACGAAAACCATATCAGCGCCCTTGATTGCGGCAGAAATATCCTCTGCGCTCTCCTCTGCAGAACGCTCACCCACCTCAGGATTGGCTCCAGCGCCCTTTCCTCCGGTAGTTTTCTCACCTATAGCTAAAAGAGTAGGTGCCTTACATAAGTCCAAAGCCTGCTTATCAGTGTTAACTCCAATAAACTCAACTCCCCCAATACCCTCTTCAACCATACGCTTCACAGCATTGTTGCCGGCTCCGCCTACGCCTACAACAATGATTCTGACAGGTGCCCCTGTCTCCTCAGTCGTAATGTTAATCAAAACTATATCCTCCTTTTATTAAACCTCTAAGGGAGGTCGAAGATTCTCTAATACCAAAATACTATTATAATATTATAGTTTTTCAGTCTATTAATCAACCGTTTTCGACAAAAAATGTGAATTTATTCTTCACTATCTGATGACTTTTCAAACACAATATCTGTATTACTGCTTGAAAAATTCTCTAGATGTAGTGTACCTGACATACCTTCTATTTGCGGTAGAATGTAGGTTAAACGGTCAATCTTCTCCTCCAAATAACTACTTCCTCCCAATGATATATCATAACTGTCATAAGACAATGTTATATGATTGTATTCGTCATATGAAATAACGTTCGGCATCAAATTAATCTTTTGCAAAAGCTTAATAAGAGACGTCAAATATCCAATCTGATCAGTGCTAATTGGCAGTATATCTCCCTCAACAGGGTCTTCACAGTCAACGCCGTCCACCTTCATATACCCCTCGACATAGCTTTCGCTAATCTCGGTAATTATGCCATCATAATCGAAATATATATATGTATTATCCTCCTCATCATACAAGTACCCCAAAATCGTCTTCTCATTGCAGGTTATGGTAATCGAATGTCTTCCTGTAATGGAAACATCAAATGATTCTATAAATTCAGCATCTCCTTTTGGAAAAAGCTTATTTTTAAGGTATACATATATGGTATTAACAGAATATTCATCATCAAGTATATACCCTGTTATCTCATCATCTGTGTAAAGATCTGTCCCCTCTACAGTCACAGACTCAAGTGGGCACAAATAATAAGCGGCAGCTCCTAGCACCGCAACCAAAATGACAATTCCGAGAATCAATTCTAATATGACAAGGCCTATGCCTGTTTTTCGACGTTTTTTTCGTCTATTTCTAGCCAAGTTCCTTATCCTCAAATTCCATATTCTTAGATACACTAAGTGCCAAACCTATTTCTGATAACAATATAGTAACCGATGTACCACCATAACTGATAAGTGGCAGGGTAACACCGGTATTTGGAATCGAATTTGTAACAACTGCAATATTTAATATTACCTGAAGCGCAATATGACTCATAATTCCAATACAAATAAACGAGCCAAATATATCCTTGGCATGATTAGCTATATATAGCAATCTGTAAAGCATCAATATATAGAGTAGAATTACACAAACAGCACCAAAAACGCCCAGTTCCTCACATATAATAGAAAAAATCATATCATTCTGGGCCTCGGGAACAATGTATTTTTGTAGGCTCTCGCCAAGCCCCTTTCCAAACAGGCCGCCACTGCCTATTGCATACAATCCCTGCAAAATCTGAAAGCCGGTTCCTGTCACATACTCTTCCGGATGAAGCCATGCACCAATACGCCCAGCTCTATATCCTTTGAAACTTATAAGAATAGCTACAGCGGCCAATCCCATAACACCTATAGCCACAAACTGCCAAAACTTGGGCGAGGCAACAAAAATCATAATGAAAGCAATTCCCATTATAATTACAGCCGTAGATAGATTATTATATGCAACAGCTAGAAATAATGGCACATTTATAAGCAGCGCCTTTATATTGCCAGCAAAATCACTTTGCATCCTTGGTCCTGAGGCAATAATATGGGACATCAATAAAATAACCGCTACTTTTGCCAGCTCAGACGGCTGAAACGAAATACCGCCTATTGACAACCAGCGTGCCGAAGAATTAAGTGTTGTTCCGACAAATATAACCAAAACACAAAGAACAATAGAAAAGACATAAATAACATCAACCAAGGGTCTCCATCTTCTGTAATCCACCTTGGCAAAAAAAGCCATTCCAAGGAAACCTAAAACAGATGCAAACGCCTGTTTTTTAAGATAATAGGTTGAATCACCCTTTTTTAGTGAAGCCGCGTAGGCGGACGTGCTGTAAAGCATTACAAAACCAAAGGCTAGAATAAATACCACAATAAAAAGCAGTGTATAATCAAAATTCAGCATTTTGGTAACCTTTATTCTCTTTTTCGCTGCTCGCCGTTCGGCAATAATTTCACTGCTTCTAGACATTTAACCTCCCCCGCTAAAACTTCTAATACTAAATTAAAGCAAATAATACGCAAACATTCCAAGAAATATAGTCACAGTTGTAAATACCGCAACTACCTTTACCTCAGACCACCCCCCAAGTTCAAAATGATGATGTATAGGCGCCATTCTAAATATTCTCTTACCGTGTGTAAGCTTAAAATATGCAACCTGTATAATAACAGAAAGTACCTCTACCAAATAAATCAATGCGACAATAATAATAAAGATAGGGAGCTGCAACATATATGCAGTCGTTACAACAAATCCTCCCAGCGCAAGCGAACCCGTATCCCCCATAAAAACTCTGGCAGGATGGACATTACTCATCAAAAATCCAAACAACGCCCCCGCCATAGCCGCAATAGCCGGTGTTATATCAGACATTAACGTAACTGAAGCAGCGCCAAAGAATCCGCATATCGCCAAAGTCACCGAAGTTTCAAGACCGTCAAGCCCATCAGTAAAATTAGAGCCGTTAACAGTACCAAGGACAGCAAGGTAAAGAAGCGGTATTGCAAGCCATCCTATATCAACATAAGCACGCGTAACAGGTATTCTTATCTCCATAGAAACCTGCGAAAACTTAACCATGTATACTGCAAAGCCTGTAGTAATCAAAAACTGAAAAAGAAATTTTTGCCATGCTCTAAGTCCATCAGAGCGTCTTTTCACAGCCTTTATAAAATCATCAATAAATCCCACAACGCCAAACGCCAATGTCACAATAACTATAGGCATAATATCAGGTCTTTGCATACCAAAGTATATTCCTGCAATCGCAAAAGCAATCAATATCATAATTCCGCCCATAGATGGCGTTCCGTTTTTGGCCTTATGCTCCTTTATATACTCTCTTTCAGTATTACCCATTTTTAATCTGCGCAATAAAGGGATGCATATTGGATCTAATATAAGCACAATTAAAAATGCAACTATCATAGGTAACATTACTTCATACATAAATAAAACTCCTTATTCCTCTTCATCAGACTCCGGTGTCTCTGTAGCATCAGCTGTAGAATCCGACGTCTGAGGCACATCATCAGTGGCCTCTTCCTCGGTTGATGCAATAGCCGCCTCTGTACGAGCTGAAGCCGCTGCAGCCTCCTCTTCCTCAGTCAAATCCGGTTCAACGCCAATATAAGGAAGAACCTGTTCAAAAATATCATGTGCAATCGTCTGTGCATAGGTACTGTGAGCCTGATTCTCAGTATTAGGCTCATCTACAACAACGTATACGACAATTTGCGGATCGTCCACAGGAGCAAATCCTATGAAAGAAACCAGATAATTCTTAGCAGACCTAGGAAGCTTCTCGGCTGTACCTGTTTTACCACCGATAGAATATCCATCAACTCCTGCCGTTTTGCCGGTACCGGTGGCAACAACATTATAAAGATACTCTTTCATAATATCACTTGTCTCTGAAGAAACAGTTTTCTTCAGTAAAACAGGATCTATTTCTTCCACGGTATTACCGTTAGAATCCGTAATCTTTGTAACTAAATGTGGTTCATATAGATAACCACCATTTATTAGTGAGCAAAATGCACTTCCTAACTGAATCATAGTTGTATTGAAGTTCTGTCCAAAAGAATTGGTTGCAAGGTTGACCGCCTGTTCCAAATCTTCCTCAGTATATATAAGAGATGCCGTGCTAGCCTCTCCGGTTAAATCTATACCGGTCTTTTGGCCAAATCCAAATATCGACTGATAGTTGGCAAAATTCTCGGCGCCGATAACATACGACATCTGCATCAAAGCATCGTTGCAGGAATTTGAAAGTGCATCCTGAATCGTCTCTGTGCCATGTCCATTTCTGTTAACGCAGTGAATCTCATAGCCTCCAACCCACTCAGATCCGTCACACACGTACGTCTCGTCCCCGGAAAGAGTACCGGTTTCAAGGCCTGTGGCTACAGTAAAAGGCTTTGCCGTAGATCCCGGCTCATAGGTATAAGTAATACAGAAATTCTGCCATATTTGATTCAACGCATCCATCTTTTCATCGGATGTCATCGCCTCTAATTCCTCATCAGTATAATACGCTGACAAATCTCTTGGATTATTTAAATCAAACGTAGGATACTGAGCCATTGCAAGAATCTCCCCGGTATTAGGGTCCATGACAAGTGCTGCTGTATGAGCAGAGCCAAGCTCGCCATCCTCCCCCTCGTATTCTGCATTCCATGATGCTATTGCATCCTCTACAACCGTCTGTATATTTACATCCAGTGAAAGAACTATATTATTACCGGGAGTCGCATCTATAGTAGTCTGTTCCAAATTGCTATCAGAATTCAAATAGCCGTAGGTACGTCCATTTACGCCGTTTAAAACACTTGAATATTTATTTTCCAGACCAATAACACCGACATTGCCGCTGCTGGCATAACCAATTGTCGCCGCAGCCAAACTGCCATATGGATACTGTCTTATGTAGGTCTTTTCAAACCATATTCCATATACCTTGCCACTATACTCATCCGAAGATTTCAATTCCAAAAAGCTGGCCATCTCCTCGTATGAGACCTTTTTAGCCAAAATATAATATTGAGATGTAGGGTCATCCTCAAGCTCAGTTTTAATAACATCCGTATCTATTTCGTCGAAACACTCCCCCACAGCTTTTATCGTTGTGGAAATAGCATCCTCATTAGCGTTCAATACCTTACAATCCAAAATAACATTATAAACATCTACACTGGTTGCAAGTACCGTTCCCCTGGCATCAACTATATCGCCTCTCTGAAAGGGTATAGTCGTACTGTCATAGTCCTGCTGCGACAAAACTATCTTTTCATAATAATCGCCGCTACTATGCTGTATATACATAATGCGGCCAATTAAAAGTATAAAAAGAATACAAACACCTCCAAAAACTATCCAGAGCTTGCGTTGCATTCTTTTAAAAAGTTTATTTTTTAATTTAGGTTTGCTTTTCTGCTTTCTTCTTGTTGCCATTATATCATCGCTTCCTATGGAATATCGTAATACTGGCTCATGTAGTCTGTGCCATCCACACTATAATACACTATTTGGTTACTGGTTGCATACACCATACCCAAATCATTTATAGCTTTCTCTTTAATCTCAGATAGATTCGTGGTTGTTGCAATACGACTTTCAGTCGCCTTATTATCCGCATTTACCTCAGATAATTCGCTTTGTAAATCCGCAATATTATTCATTCTTGATGTAACGCTGGTCTGTAATGAAACATATCCCACAAACATAGCGCATGCAAGAATAATTGCGGTAATCATATATCCTGTCAGCAATCGATTTCTTCTAAGTTCAGCTGCTCTACGTCTGTCTGTTATTTTCTGGCGTCGTTTTGCAGCCTCTCTCTTTTCTATTTCTCTCTGCTGTCGAGTAGGCAGATTTCTGGCAGGACGATAGGTAACCTCAGGTTTCCTAACAGCATTTCCGTCTGTGTAATAATAGTTTTTCAACTCCTGCATTCTAATCTCCTTAACTAGCTCTTATCTTATAATCAATTAAACAACTTCTATTTTTTCAAAAACTCTAAGCTTGGCACTCTTTGACCTGGAATTCTCCTCCAATTCTTTCTCACTCGGAAGAATCGGTTTTCTCGAAATAACTATTCCCTTTGATTTCTTGCCGCATACACAAACCGGAAAGTCCTTTGGGCATGTACATGGGTCCTGGTTTCTTTTAAAAGCAGCCTTTGTAATTCTATCCTCCAATGAATGAAACGTTATAATACAAAGCCTTCCACCCGGATTCAAAAGATCTATCATATCATCTATATGATCTTCCAGCACCGTAAGCTCTCTATTAAGCTCAATTCTAAGTGCCTGATATGTTCTCTTTGATGGATGCCCCTGACCTACCTGCGCCTTTTTGGGAATGCTTTCTGCGATAATTTTATTCAGCTGTCCGGCTGTAAGTATCGGTGTTTTTTCTCTTTCCTTAACTATATTTTTGACAATCTGTTTTGAAAACTTTTCCTCGCCGTATGTATATAGAACCCGTGTAAGCTCCTCAGGAGAATAAGTATTAACTATATCTACAGCTGTCATTGGATTATCCTTGTCCATACGCATATCAAGCGGTGCGTCATCAACTCTGTATGTAAATCCTCTGTCTGCCTCATCCAGTTGAAAGCTTGAAACGCCAAGGTCAAGCATTATTCCATCAACAGCCGTCACATTGTTTTTATCAAGCTCTTCTTTCATAAATTCATAATTGCTATGAATCAAAGTGACTTTGTCCTTGAATTGTGCCAGCCTTTCGCCTGCGGCCTTAAGAGCATCTGTATCCTGATCAAAGCCATACAAATGGCCACTCTTAAGTCTGCTTGCTATTTCAAACGAATGGCCTCCACCGCCAAGAGTCCCATCTACATATATGCCATCAGGTTTAATATTCAAATTATCGATTGTCTCCTTTAGGAGCACTGAATAATGATTAAATTCCATAAATTATATTCCCAAGCCAAGCTCTGCCATGTGTTCAGCAATCTCATCCATATCATCGTAGGTTCCTTCATCATTCCAACGCTCCTTGGACCAGATTTCAATTCTGTTAAGGACACCAACCGATACAACTTCCTTGTCAATGCCTGCATATTCCTTGAGATTAGCAGGTATAAGAACTCGCCCCTGCTTATCAATATCGCACTCTGCAGCCCCTGCAAAGAAGAATCTCGAAAACTTCCGGGCATCCTTTGTGGTGAGAGGAATTTCTCTAAACTTTTCTTCGATGGTTTTCCATTCGCTCATAGGATATACGAACAAACAGCCATCCAATCCCTTTGTAGCTACGAAGCTTTCCCCTAACTGCTCACGAAACTTAGCAGGCATAATAAGACGATTTTTAGCGTCTATATTGTGACTGTATTCGCCCATGAACATGAGTCCGCTTCCTCCTTCCAATCATTATCTAGTCACAATCGGGATATTAATCCTCCACTTTGTGACACATTCTCTCCACTTCTCTCCACTTTTAACTACATTTTAAACCACTATATATCAAATTGCAACAATACCCCTCATGAAAAAAGAGTGAATTCCTGCCCATTTCATCAGTAATTGTAGAGAAAGCAATAGATACGAAAAAGTTTTGCCTGCAAAACTATCGAAGTGCGAGCCACAATAAAAAATAGTTTTGCATTGCAAAACTCCAGCTGTGCGAGCAAAGTAATTTCCTATAAAATAAAAAAAGACCCGGATAAATCCGAGTCTAAAAATCATGACTTTTTGTGGGCTGCTTAAGGAAAAAGCCCACAAAAATCCCGCTTTGCGGGACAACATTTCTCCTTCGGATAAATGTTGGTATTGTCCGGTTCTTGATTTTCTGAGGAAAATCAAAAACCTATAGATTCCTGTTTTTCTGATAAAAAACAAGAATCTATTTGATTAAATTCTATTTAGAAGTCAATTTGTTTTTTATTAAATTGTAAGCCATCAGCCCCGTTCCAAGAACAACCAATATAGCCGCAAGCAAACGCGAAACCGGAATATCAGTCCCCCAAAGCAAAAGCTGATCGGTCCTCAAGGCCTCAATCCAAAATCTGCCCGCGCCATAACCAATCAGATAAATAAAGAATATCTCGCCCTGAAAAGCTTTTCTCTTTCTAAAATAAAGCATGATTATAAGCACACCTATATTCCAAAGAGATTCATATAAAAAAGTAGGATGTACTGATATATAATTAACACCATCTATCTGCACGAGATGCTCTATCATCTCAGGAGTTATATCCAGTTGCGAGCGCACAGCGTCCATGGGAAGCTGCATTGCAAAAATATTATCAGTGTATCCACCAAAAGCCTCTCTGTTAAAGAAATTGCCCCATCGACCAAATATCTGCCCGATGATTACGCCATACATTACAACGTCCATCACCTTCAAAAACTCATAGCGCCTAACGTGACACATTATAGCAAGGCAAAGCAATCCCGCAAGGATTCCTCCGTATATTGCAAGTCCTCCCTGCCTGATATTAAAAATGCTAATTAGATTGTCCTTGTAGCTGTCCCAGGAAAAAATAACGTAATAAATCCTAGCTCCCACTACTCCAACAATAATGGTGATGATGCAGACATCCAAAAATTTGTCCTCATCAAATCCAACTCTGCCAGCTTCCTTTAAAATAAAACTGACTCCAACAAGCATTCCGATTGCAATAATTACTCCATAAAATGCAATGGTAAAACCTCCAATACTGAAGGTTTTACCAACGTTGCTAAGATAAATATGTAAATTAGGAAAATTTATACTAGTATTCAAAGCAAGTCTCCTAAATTAGTCTGCGTCATTAAAGAGCTGATAAATCTCAATCTTTAATGCATCTGTATCAGTCATGCCAACAAAGATACAACCATACTCATAGACGCCATCATCTAGCTCGTTTACACGGACAACCTTAAAGACTGTATCAATCATTTCCTTTGTCCATATTTGTATTCTAGCATCAAAGCACACCCCGATTTCAAATTTCTCATTCGGAATTCTAAAAGCGAGACCGGTCTTGGAAATATTGATAACCTCAACCTCCATATATTTTACAGTGGTGATATTATCCTCATCCAGCCTCTCGATTTCTACACGCACATTAATATCCAAGCGTTTGTGTTTTCTTTTTTCCTCCATACTGTTAACCCCTCCCGGATACTCAATTAAGATTTAAGATTGATGCCTTTAGCATTAAGCTTGTCGACGATTTCATCAACAACCTTTTGTACCTCTTCGTGTGTAAGAGTCCTCTCCTCATCACTAAACAAGAGGCGAACGGTAATTGATTTAGTATCGCCCTCAGAGTATACATCAGTAACTCCTACCTTCTTAAGAATGGCATTTGCGCTCTCTTTTATTGTATCATTTATTTCTGCAAATTTCTCGGCTACAAATGATAAATCAACCTCAATTGACGGATATTTTGATGGCTCTACATAAGATATATCGGCTGCAACAACGTTTGTAAGAGTCTGAACATCAATTTCAGCAAAAACAATCGAAGCTTTTTTGTCAATTTTCTTTGAAACAACAGGATGCGCTACACCAATACAGCCAATATCCTGACCATCTATAATCAAAGCGTTAAGATTCTTTGGATGCTCATATGAATGAGTCGCCTCAAGCTTTCTATAAGTAAGTGACTTGTGCTTAATATCATCTACAAGCTCAGCAATCATGTCTCTAAGCTCAAAATAAATTCTCTCGACACTCTTTGTCTTTGAGAACAAAGTAATGCAAAGCTTTTTATGCTCATCACAAAGGCCGTCTAATTTAAGGCCATTTACGACACGGCCAACCTCAAAAACTCCAAAGTCTGTAGAATAGCCTGTATTATAGCTAACCTGACAAAGCTGAGTAGGAACAATCGAACGTCTCAGAGTCTCTATATTAGGATTGGTTGAATTAGCAAGCTTAATATTATCCTCAACCTCAATACCGAGCCTCTTGTATTCATCTGCATACTGCCATACATATGAATGCAACTCGTGAAGTCTAAACCTCTTTACAAGAATATCTTTTACTCTGTCTTCGAGAGTCTTCTCTGCTGACATACGTACAGGATAAAGAGGAGCCTTGGTTGTAAACAATTCAAAATTATCATATCCATAAATACGAGTAATTTCCTCTATAATATCAGCCTTGAGACTAATATCCTTTGTTGCTCTGTAGCTAGGAACATCTACCTTAAAATTATCTCCATTATGCTCTACGCCAAATCCCAAAGAGGTAAGAGTATCAACAATATGCTCATCACTGATTTCAATGCCCGTGTACTTGTCTACGTAAGCCTTGTCAAACTCAAGAGAAATCTTTGGATAGTGATATGCATACTCATCTGTAAGCGATGAAACAACCCTCACGCCCGGATCGATATCAAGAAGAAGCTGCATGAATCTAGCAATGGCAACAGTAGTCATCTCAGGATCCAATGACTTCTCATATCTGGCGCTGGCATCTGTTCTATGAGAAAGTCTAACTGCAGACTTTCGGATGGATGCAGCATTAAATGTAGCCGACTCAAGAGTCAATGTTGTTGTATCCTCTACTATCTCAGAGTCCAAACCGCCCATGATACCGGCAATAGCAACTGGTGTATTATCATTGCAAATCATGAGTGTATTCTCATCAATATTGCGCTCAACACCATCAAGTGTTGTAAATGTAAATGGCTTATCAAATCTCTTGATTCTGATTTTTTCTACCTTGCGAGAATCAAAGGCATGCATAGGCTGCCCCATTTCAAGCATAAGATAATTAGTTAAATCAGTAAGCAGATTGATTGCTCTCATACCACAATAATACAATCTAATGCGCATATTCATAGGAGCAACATTTGTATTTATATTCTCAACCTTTAAAGATGAATATCTCTGACAAAGCTCATCCTCAATCTTGAGATCAATTTTCTCGAGGTTATCATACTTGCTCAAATCAATCTGAGGGATTGGCTTCAACTCGCGCTTTGCAATTGTAGCAAACTCTCTGGCAATACCATAATGACCCCAAAGATCCGGTCTGTTTGTAAGAGATTTGTTATCAACCTCAAAAATAATGTCATCAATCTCATATACATCCTTGATATCTGTACCGCAGGCAACATCCTCTGTGATATCCATAATACCATCATGATTATCAGAAATACCTATTTCCTTTTCTGAGCAGCACATACCAAACGAGTCATACCCTGCCAATGGGCGAGGTGCTATTGTTATATCACCTAGACGAGCGCCTACCTTTGCAAAGGCAGTCTTCATGCCAACTCTGACATTAGGTGCACCACACACAACATCTGTCAGCTTTCCATCGCCGGCATCCACCTTTAAAAGATGAAGCTTTTTTGACTCAGGATGAGGCTCAACCGATTTAATCTCCGCTACAACAACACCGGATAAATCCTCTCCCTTGTGATAAATATCATTTTCTACCTCTGCTGTAGCAAGAGAGAATTTGGAAATGAGTTCCATCTTATCTAATCCCTCTAGATCCACGAAATCAGAGATCCAATTCATAGAAATAAACATATCATCGGCCTCCCTTATTGCTCATCGTCAGTGAACTGGGACAAACTTTCGAGATTGCCGCTGTTCAAATCACGAATATCTTTTATACCATATTTCATCATTGCCAATCGTGTAAGTCCAAGACCGAATGCAAATCCTGTATACTTATCAGGATCAATACCGCCCTCTTCAAGAACCTTTGGATGAATCATTCCGCAAGGGCATAGCTCCAACCATCCCGAATGTTTGCACGAAGGGCACCCCTTACCGCCACAGATAAGGCAATTGATATCAAGCTCAAATCCCGGCTCCACAAATGGGAAAAATCCCGGTCTGAGACGAACCTTGATATCTCGTCTAAACACCTCTGAAAGCATAGTCTTCATGAAATAAATAAGATTTGCTATTGAAATATCCTTGCCAACCATCATTCCCTCCATCTGGAAGAAAGTATTTTCATGGCTGGCATCAGTAGCCTCATTTCTAAAACAGCGTCCCGGGAATATAGCCTTAATAGGTGTACCATCCTCAATAAGCTGCTTTCTGTATTTTTTGTAGATAGCATTTTGAGCCGCTGATGTCTGCGACTTAAGAAGCTGACCATTTTCAAGATAATATGTATCCTGCATATCTCTTGCAGGATGATACTTTGGGATATTCAAAGACTCAAAGCACTCGTAGTCAGTAACAACCTCACTATAGTCCTCAACCGTAAAGCCCATAGATTTAAAAATGCTCTCACACTGGCGCTGAACCAATGTAATAGGATGAAAGCTACCCTGTCCAAATTTTTCAGGCATAGAGACATCAAATTCAGGAACCTTATCAATTTCCCTCTGAAGCTCTAATGCAGCGAGCTCCTCCTTTTTCTCTGCAATCTTGTCTGCAACGGTATTTTTAAGAATATTGGCCTTCTGACCAAACTCCTTTTTCTCCTCCGCAGATAATCTCCCCATTTCTTTCATGGCTGCAGTAATGCTGCCCTTTTTGCCAAGATACGCCACACGAATGCTTTCGAGCTCTTCGGAATTCTTGATAGAAGAAAGTTCCTTTTCAAACTTGGCACTCAACTCTGAAATAATATCCATCAATAGCCTCCCTAAAATCTATTTCAGGCCTAAAAACCTAATCTTACTAAGTAAAAATATTAACAGTTAGACACGTCAAATTCAAGACAAGTCCGTAATAAACATTGCATCTCCAAAGGAGAAAAATCTATATTTCTCCTGCACGGCTGCCTCGTATGCATTAAGTACTCTTTCTCTGCCCGCAAGAGCCGATACCAACATGATTAATGTAGACTGTGGTAAATGGAAATTTGTAATAAGGCCATCTATAACCTTAAACTCATAACCGGGATAAATAAAGATCTGAGTCCATCCACTCTTGGGTACAAGTGGCCTGCCGGGCTCAGCCGCAGATTCAAGTGTACGAGTACTTGTAGTACCTACAGAAATGACACGGCCACCATTTGCCTTGGTGTCATTAATAATGTCACAAGCCTCCTGCGTAAGCTGATAAAACTCAGAATGCATATGATGGTCAAGAACCTCGTCCTCCTTGACCGGCCTAAATGTACCAAGTCCGACATGGAGAGTCACCTCAGCAATACGTACTCCCATATCTCTAATCTCCTGCAATAACTCCGGAGTGAAATGAAGACCTGCTGTCGGTGCTGCAGCCGAGCCATCAAACTTGGCATAGACCGTCTGATATCTATCCCTATCCTTGAGCTTGTGCGTAATATAAGGTGGAAGGGGCATCTCTCCAAGTCTATCCAATATCTCCTCAAATATGCCATCGTAGCTAAATTCAATGATACGATTGCCCTCATCGACAATATCAACAATAGTACCCATAAGGAGTCCATCACCAAAGGATATCTCCATACCCGGACGCGCTTTCTTGCCAGGCTTTACCAAGCACTCCCAACGATTATCACTAATTCGTTTCAAGAGAAGAATCTCGACCTTGCCACCTGTACCAACTCTGGCGCCATACAATCTGGCGGGAATAACTCTGGTATTATTAATAACCAGGCAATCTCCCGGTCTGAGATACTCCTTGATATCATAAAAGTGGCGATGAATTATCTCGCCTGTTTTTTTATCCAAAACCATAAGCCTTGAATTACTTCTTTTTTCAAGCGGATCCTGAGCAATCAACTCCTCAGGAAGCTCATAATTAAACTCTGATACTCTCATAACCTACACATTCTAACACACAACTATTTGACAGTCCACTTGGAGAAATACCTCTCTCTGACAGACTGAACGAGCCTATTCCACGCTAGACCGAATGCCTCCTGAAAGAAAACATTTGCTTCAGCAGCCATCAACATAAAATACATACAAAAATATAGCCAAAACATAAAAATCATCACAGTTGCCAATGCACCATACATCGAAAAGCCATTAAAAATGCCTACCCATATTGCCATAAACGAACTGAAAATAAACCATGCCAGGGCACATATTATTCCACCAGGCAGCTGGCTGGCAAAGCTAAGTCTTTTATTGGGCAAAACCGAAAACAAAAATGTAAAAACTATCACAAGAAAGAAAAACACAAATATCCCTCTAAAAAATGGTCGAATTCCAAAGACATATGCCAAAAATCCATACTCAGTCTCAGCGAATCCCTGAAGATTCTGCGTAAAGACAAGCATAAGCATAATTATCACTATAACCATCAGCAAAATCATGGTGTAAAAAATAGAACGAAATCTACGTCCAAACCATCCTCTTGTCTCCTGAATCTTGTTAACTTGATTAAGGCCAACCATAAGATTCTGAAATGCCTTGCCAGATGACCAAATAGCCATAAGAGCAGATACGGAAATGGCGCCCCAGGAAGCCTGTGTCACCATAGATAAAAGCTTGGCAACATACGGCTGAAATTCCAGCGGAAGCACATCATTTATAATATAATCCATATATCTGTTAATCGACGGAACAAAACCGGCTGTCCAAACAAGCAGCATCAAAAAAGGTATCGAAGACATAATCATAAAATATGCCGTCTGTGCTGCATAGGCGCCAATATTATCTCTGCCACACTTGTCCAAATAAGTTTTTCCATATCCAATAAATGTCCACATAACATTCTCCAAATATCAGCAAAAACTCCCGCCAAAAATTGGCGAGAGCTTAATTAATGTCCATAAAAATATCTAACCCAGAGTGCCGGGCCTATCAATTGACTCCTAGCTCCAGCTAGGTGGATCGCCGCAACTAATCTTTTGCCTTCCTCTGCTAAATGAAGGCTTGACAGCCAATTAGAAATGTAGGCATTCCATTTAAAGTAAATGTAGGTTCAAAACGGATAAGTTAAATCGTACATCCCAGGTTAGAAAAATGTCGGTAATCTTTACTACCTACGAATATAGTACACCTTATTTGTGTAAAAATAAAGAACTGTTTTTTACCAATTTTTCAGTAATAAGTTATAAACAACAAGAGCAATGCAACATGTATGTATAAGCATAACACCGCATTGCTCTTTTACTCATCATTCAATCAAGCGACAAATGTGATATTAAAATTATAACTGAGGACCGGCAGCAACAAGCGCCTTTCCTGCGTCATTTGTCTCATACTTCTTGAAGTTCTTCTGGAAGCGCGAAGCAAGATCCTTTGCCTTCTCCTCCCACTCAGAAGCATTTGCATATGTATCTCTAGGATCAAGGATTGCAGGATCAACTCCAGGAAGCTCTGTAGGTACCTCGAAATCGAAGAATGGAATCTTCTTTGTAGGCGCCTTGAGAACATCACCTGAAAGAATAGCATCAATGATACCTCTTGTATCCTTGATAGAAATTCTCTTGCCTGTACCATTCCAACCTGTATTAACAAGATAAGCCTTTGCTCCTGACTTCTCCATCTTCTTAACAAGCTCCTCTGCGTACTTTGTAGGATGAAGCTCCAGGAATGCCTGTCCAAAGCACGCTGAGAATGTAGGTGTAGGCTCTGTGATACCTCTCTCTGTACCAGCAAGCTTTGCTGTAAATCCAGAAAGGAAATAGTACTTTGTCTGCTCCGGTGTAAGGATAGATACAGGTGGCAGTACTCCGAATGCATCTGCTGAAAGGAAAATAACGTTTTCTGCATCAGGGCCTGAAGAAATCTTGTTAACCTTCTGCGCAATCTTGTCGATGAACTCGATTGGATAAGAAACACGAGTATTCTCTGTAACACTCTTGTCATCAAAATCAATCTTGCCATCATCGGCAACTGTAACATTCTCTAAAAGAGCATTCCTCTTGATAGCATTGTAAATATCAGGCTCTGACTCCTTGTCAAGTCCGATAACCTTTGCGTAGCAACCTCCCTCAAGGTTAAATACTCCATTGTCATCCCAGCCATGCTCGTCATCACCAATAAGAAGACGCTTAGGGTCTGTAGAAAGAGTAGTCTTTCCTGTACCTGAGAGGCCAAAGAAAATAGCTGTATGCTTTCCGTCCATATCTGTGTTTGCAGAACAGTGCATAGAAGCCATGCCCTTGAGTGGAAGGAAATAATTCTGCATAGAGAAAAGTCCCTTCTTCATCTCTCCGCCGTACCATGTATTAAGAATAACCTGTTCCTTGCTTGTGACATTGAAAAGAACAGCTGTCTCAGAATTAAGGCCAAGCTCCTTGTAATTTTCAACCTTCGCTTTTGAAGCGTTGTAAACGATGAAATCAGGCTCGAAATTTGCCAGTTCCTCCTCTGAAGGACGAATGAACATATTCTTTACGAAATGAGCCTGCCAAGCAACCTCTACGATAAAACGTACAGCAAGACGTGTATCCTTGTTAGCTCCGCAGAAACCATCAACTACATAAAGCTTCTTATTAGAAAGCTCTTTGATAGCGAGCTCCTTGCAGGCCTTCCAAGCTTCCTGTGATGCAGGATGATTGTCGTTAGGATACTCCGGAGTTGTCCACCATACTGTATCCTTTGAAGTCTCATCCATAACGATGAACTTGTCCTTAGGTGAACGTCCGGTATAAATACCAGTCATTACATTTACAGCTCCAAGCTCAGTAACCTTACCAACCTCATAACCTGTAAGCTCCGGTTTTGTCTCATCTGCAAACAACTGCTCATAAGATGGATTATAAACAACCTCTTTAACCCCTGTGATGCCGTACTTTGTCAAATCGATATTTGCCATTCTGATACCTCTCTTTTCTATATGTATTTAATTTTAGTTTATCCCCCAATTCATAAGGATTCAAAACTAATTTCCGCTGATTACCATTTTAATTTTCCATCATAATAAAGTCAATGTTTTAGAGCAAAAATTGTTTCAATATTTATACAATACATGTGGCATATGCCACTATTCCGCGGTAAATAAATTTCTATTCGAAATCAAACCAATAGCATTTCTAAAAATTCCATTAAATAACTCTTATAATCCTTGCATTTTATGTATAAGAAATGTAACAATTATCTTGGACAAAATTTTTGCTTTATGGTAGTATAGCAAAAATCACTATTTAGTGCGCTAAAGCATTAAATTAAGCAAGGAGGAACATTAATGCCAATAGAAAATTTCAGCGAAATAACTCCGGAACTCGAAAAACTGGCGGAGTTATCGAAAAAATCCTCATATATTGACCCGGAATTATATACAACCTATGACGTAAAGCGCGGTCTTCGCGACCTTAACGGTAAAGGTGTTTTAGTAGGTATCACCGAAATATCCGAAGTCAATTCCAAAAAATTTGTTGACGGAAAAGAAATTCCTTGCGCCGGCGAGCTTTTTTACAGAGGCTACAATGTGCAGGACCTAGTAAAGAATCTTCCCCAGGAACAGCACTTTGGCTTTGAAGAATGTACATATCTTCTGCTCTTTGGTTCACTGCCAACCAAGTCACAATTAGAAGAATTCAAATCTCTTTTGGCAGGGTATAGAGTATTACCTCAGAATTTTGTCAGAGACATGATTATGAAAAAGCCTTCAAAGGACATGATGAATTCACTTGCGCGCTCAGTACTGGCACTATATTCATATGATGATAAAGCTGATGACACTTCCGAGCCAAATGTTCTGCGTCAATGCTTGCAGCTAATTGCGACATTCCCGCTTTTGTCTGTATACAGCTATGCTGCATACGATTACTATTACAACGATGCGTCGCTCATTATTCACCAGCCTAGACCGGACTACTCAACAGCAGAAAATATTCTCCACTGTCTGAGACCGGATAGCAATTTTACACCACTTGAGGCCAAGCTACTTGATGTTGCTCTTATGCTTCATATGGAGCACGGTGGCGGTAATAACTCTACATTTACAACGCACCTTGTATCATCATCAGGTACAGATACCTATGCGGCAATCGCTGCAGCACTTGGTTCTTTAAAGGGTCCTAAGCACGGAGGTGCCAACATCAAGGTCGTTCGTATGTTTGACGAGATGAAGTCTACTCTCAAGGATTGGACAGACGAGGAAGAAGTTTCCACATACTTAAGAGCTCTCCTACATGGTGAGGCTTTTGACCACGCCGGCCTTATATATGGTATGGGACACGCTATTTATTCCGTATCAGACCCACGTGCTGTCACATTCCACTCTTTCGTGGAAAAGCTTGCTGTAGAAAAGGGTATGGAAAAGGAATATCAGCTATACGAAACAGTCGCAAGACTCGCTCCAAAGATAATTGCCGAAGAACGAAAAATATACAAAGGCGTTTCGCCAAACGTCGATTTCTATTCAGGATTTGTATATCAAATGCTAGGCATACCGGGCGAGCTCTTCACTCCTATTTTTGCCATTGCAAGAATAGCCGGTTGGAGCGCGCACCGCATGGAGGAAATTTGCCACAAGGGCAAGATAATGCGTCCTGCATACATGACAGTATGTCAGCATAAGAAATACATTCCTATCGAGGAACGAAAAGCTTAATATTAAATATTATTAAAAGGTTCGGAATTTCCGAACCTTTTTTCTTTAGCAAAAGTTTTGCAAATCAAAACTCTTTCTTGTCAGTTGCAAATTGTCTATTGAAAATCCCTACATTAATAATTATTATATTGTGTGACATATATCACACATTACTTGCGAAAGGAATTAATTTTATGGAAAGAACCCGGAGACTTAGAGCTACAGAAAATCTTAGAGCCCTAGTTAGAGAAAACAGTATAACTACAGACGATTTAATATACCCAATGTTTATAGTTGAACAAAAGGGTGGAAAAAATCCAATAGATTCCATGCCCGGAATATATCAATACTCTCTTGATACCGTTCTAGAGGAAGTTTCAAGAGTTGTGAACCTCGGAATAAAAGCATTATTACTTTTTGGAATCCCTGCCCACAAGGACGAAATTGGCTCAGAGGCATATAACGAAAAGGGCATTATTCCACAAGCCATAGAGCTAATCAAGAATCAATTCCCTGACCTGATAATCATAGCCGATGTTTGCTTATGCGAATATACGTCCCATGGGCACTGCGGATTAATAAAGGATGGAATTATTTTAAATGATGAGACCCTGCCCCTTTTGGCAAAGGCATCTGTTGTTTATGCGCAGGCAGGAGCAGATATTATCGCTCCAAGCGACATGATGGACTTGCGAGTAGCCGCTATAAGAAAGGCTCTTGATGAAAACGGTTGTACCGACGTCCCTATTCTTTCATACAGCGCCAAATTTGCATCAGGCTACTATAGCCCATTTAGAGACGCTGCGCACTCTGCGCCCGGATTTGGCGACAGAAAGACATACCAGATGGATCCGGCAAACGGCCGCGAAGCTCTTAGAGAAGTCGAAGAAGATTTAAAAGAAGGCGCGGATTTTATTATTGCAAAACCTGCTCTTTCGTATATGGACGTGATCAAGGATATCGCCACAAATTTCAATGTGCCGATAATCGCCTACAATGTAAGCGGAGAATATGCAATGGTAAAAGCTGCCGCCGAAAATGGCTGGATTGATGAAAAGAAAATCGTCATGGAAAATATGATTGGACTGAAACGCGCCGGGGCAACAGCAATTATTACATATCATGCACCGGATGTCGCTTCATGGCTCAGAAAGGAATAGCACATATGAATATATTTTCCACAACAGACACCTGGTATGTATGGATGATTATGATAATCTGTGTTGCAGCTGCAATACTATTGGAGCACCATTTTATATGGGCTCAAAAATTATCAGCTCTTGTAATCGTACTGCTATTTGCAATAGGACTATCAAACTGCAATATAATACCAACTGAATCTACTGTTTATAACGCTGTATGGGACTATCTGACACCTCTTGCCCTGCCCATGCTTTTGTATAAGGCTAATCTATACAAAATAAAGCAACAATCCGGTCCGCTATTCATCGCTTTTATTTTAGGCACAGTAGGAACAGTTCTCGGAGCACTTGTATCGAGCATATTATGGGGCAAATATTTAAATGAACTCCCCGGACTTGCAGCGATGATGACAGGCACTTACACCGGAGGAAGCATCAATATGGCGGCTCTGGCTGTCTCTTTTGATGTGTCCGGAAACACCGTCTCAGCTGCTACAATTGCAGATAATTTCAATATGGCAATATTCTTTTTTATATTACTCTCCATCCCCGTCAGAAACAGTATGAAAGTTGCGAGAGTAGAGACTGTATCGTCACAGGAAATAAAGCGACCGATGGAATTAAAAGATCTGGCTCTTGGACTAGGAGCAGCATTCTTTATAGTCGGTATATCAAAGCTTATCGCCTCTACACTCAACGATATACTAATAAATGGCAATATCGCCATGTCACTTTCATCAGGACTTTTAGGCAATACATATTTTTGGATTACAACAATTTCTGTATTTTGCGCAACTGCTTTTCCAAATATTTTCAATAATATTTCCGGCATGCAGGAAATTGGGATTTATCTAGTGTATTGCTTTATGTTTGCGATTGGTGCACCTGCCTCAATAAAGGAGATAATCTTCCACTCACCTATACTTCTTGTCTTTGCAATGACAATAGTTGCTATACATATGATTTTTCTATTTGTGAGCGGACGATTATTCAAAATCGATAAGCAGCTGCTCATCATTGCTTCAAATGCAAATATAGGAGGGCCAACCACTGCCGCAAGCATGGCCATCGCAAAAGGTTGGGAGGATTTAGTAGGACCTGCTATATTGGTTGGATGTCTCGGCTATGTTATTGGTAACTATTCAGGAATACTTATTGGTTATTTCTGCCAATACTTTTTATGATTGGAGGAACTATGAATCACCGTCTGATGTTAGATGAATTATCAAATACAACGAGCAAACAACTGCAATCCAATGGCACCATAATTGATTACAAGAAAAACACTATTATTTTTTCAGATGACGAAAAGGATTATATTTATTTTGTTTTAGACGGGTTTGTTGCCTTATACAGAAATAGTCATTTTGGTCAGGATAGAATCATTTTCATTTGCGGTCCAAAAGAACTATTGAACGAATCCGGAATGGGAATTATGTCTTCCGGTATATGTGCAAAGACAATAAGCAATGTATCTCTATTACAGGTACCATGCGATGTCGCCTATAGTATTTTTAGTAGTAATTGCGATGATTTTAAATTGCTGTTTCAGGCCGTGTGTGCCAAAACAAGGCGACTATATCATCAGGTAGGCAATGACTCAGGCACCTACACCCTAAAGCAACATTTGGCTGTAAAAATATGGAAGCTTGCACATGAATATGGTGTAAATACACCGCTCGGCATATCTTTACCATTTGAAATAAATGTCACTATGATATCGATGATGCTTGGAGCCAAGCGAGAATCTGTATCCAGAGAAATCTCCAAAATGAAATCCGGCAATCTGATAAAAATAGAAAACGGCACCTTAACGGTGCCGAATATGGACATATTAAAAAATCAATTTGCTACTCTTCACTAAATGGATTAATCGTGAGTTCAAACCAGAACGTCGCGCCCTGCCCCGGGGTTGAATACACACCGTATTTAGCCCCATGAAGCTCTAATACATTCTTTACAATTGAAAGCCCAAGTCCTGTTCCCTGAACCGCCCTCTTATGCGCAGTCTTGTCCTTGTAATATCTATCCCAAACATATGGAATATCCTCCGCTTTGACGCCATCTCCTGTATCAGTAACCTCAATTCTAAGGCAGTTTTCTGAGACCTTTTGACGAACTGTAACCTTTTTATCCTCTCCGGTATAATTAATAGCATTATTTACCAGATTATACAGCACCTGATACATCTTCTGCTCATCAGCATATACATCAACCTCCCTGTCATAGAGGAAATCTATTGTATAGCCTTCAACCTCACGGAGCTTGTTATAACGCTCTAAGACGTGTCGTATGCTCTCGGTAATATTGTACTCCTCCGGCTTTATAGAGATTGTACCTGCCTTAAGCTTGGAAATATCAAGCATATCATTTACAAGACCGGTTAGGCGCTCAGTCTCATCAATTATAACCTGAACATTTTCAGGCGTATTCTCTCCGGGGATATCACGCATTACCTCAGCATAGCCCTTTATCATGGTAAGTGGCGTCCTCAGATCATGAGAAACATTTGCGATCAATTCCTTCTGTAGAGAATCAGCCTTTCCAAGCTCTGTTGCAGCATAATTCAGGGTGTCACTCAGCTGTGCCACCTCCTGATAATCCCTAGAATCAAATTTGACAGAATAATCTCCATTGGCGAGCTGCTTGGCACCATCATTCAAGCTAATAATCGACTTGGATACACCTCGAGAAAGGCCAAATGCAATTAGAAAAGCAATTACTATCATAATCGCAGAAATAACTCTCAGCTGAATTTTCAGAGTCATAACTGTAGAATCAACCGGCGTAAGAACAGAATTAATCATAATAACATTTTCTTTACCGTTAACATTGATTATTCTTACATAAATAACTGACTCAGCCATCTCATTTCCAAGATTCTGAAGGAATTGCCCCTCTCTATAATCAGAATGAGGAATAGTATATTCAACCCTGCCCGAGCCCTGCGAGGTGTCCTGATTATTGGATGAACTGTTATTTTCTCCAATGCCAAGTAAATCCGGAGGAGCCAAAGTTTGCAGTCCATCCATATCATCAGCATCATCTGTCTCATCCTCGGAATCCGTATCACTATCGTCCTGAGCACTATCACTATCATCTGATATCGAGTAGTCTGATTCACCGCTTGCATTCGAATTGCCCCACTGAATCATTTCGCCATTATTCGTCTGCATCTCGCTACCCTTGTATTCTATTACTGCCTCTCCTCCGTTTGCCACGGCCTCATCATAAAACAGAGTAAAAAGATAATTAGGAATAGATGACATCTGAGAATTAGAAATATACTCGGCATTATAGATAGAATTACCCTCGCTGTCCGTTATGAAAATGCCAAGATTATTGCTCGCAGCAATTGTTTCAATCTCCTGACTGCAATCCCCTTCCTTCATAAGAAGCTCCTCAACCTCGTTAAGGACCGCCTCTGTTTCGTTTTTCTTTATGAACTTATAAAAATCATTCAGGTATAAAATCTGAAAAAACCATAGTACCCCCAAGAGTACTATGGCAAAAATCAAGAAGTAAATAAATATCTTCCATTTGATGCTTATTTGTTTGCGTTTCAAGAAAAATCTCCTTAAGATAAAAAATCAAATACTAAGCCTCAAATCTGTACCCCACACCTCTAAGTGTAACAAGGAGCTTGCGGTATTCTCCGAGACTATTTCTAAGAAGCTTAATGTGTGTATCGAGGGTCCTGTCATCACCATAGTAATCATAACCCCACACCTCAGTGATAAGCCTCTCTCTTTCAAGTGCAATATTTTTATTGCGCACAAGATAAAACAAAAGCTCATACTCCTTTGGTGACATGTCTATACGCTTTCCATCTATTGATACAGTACGGGCAGTAAAATTAATTTCAAGCCCCTCGTATCTAAATATCTCTGCATCACCACCATCGTTCTTCGAACGGCTGGTGACAACATTGACACGCATCATCAGCTCCTTTGGAGAAAATGGCTTTACAACATAATCATCTACTCCTGCCTCAAATCCATGAATTCGATCATATTCCTCGCCTCTTGCCGAGAGCATAATCACGGGAATATCCTTTATCTTTTTGATTTCACTACACGCCGAAAAACCATCAAGCTCAGGCATCATAACATCCATAATGATAACATCGTAATCGCCATTAGCCTTAACCTTTTCGATGGCGTCCATGCCGTCCTTTGCCTCGGCAACTTCATAACCCTCGAACTCACCGTATTTTTTAATTATTGAGCGAATCTTTTCCTCGTCATCAACAACCAGTATCTTTTTCATAATGACCTCCTACAGTCTCCCTTCTAAAATCCATTACGACTTATATCATTATCGTTTATTAATGTGAACTATACGTGTTTTACAGACAAATAATTAATGAATATAGCGTTTTTTGGCCTGGCGAATGTAGTATGAAAAAATAAACCAAACGACCAAAAATGCCACCAAAAACGCAGCGTTGACCACTCTCGAAAACGGAATCACACCAACATCATTGAGCATTCCCTGAATTGCAAACAAAAAACAAAACAAACCAAATAGTGCCTCCTTGGGCATTAGGTATTTCGATAAGCCTGACACGTCAGTACACTTTATCAATTCCTCTGTTGTAATCACCATGCTGTCCACCTGACCGCTCTTGTAATTGCGAAGCCCGGAATATACCAAATATAATCCCAGCAATCCAATCGCAACATCAAAAATAGTAAAAAAACTCGTCTCCATATTCCCCTCCAGATTCTACAACTTTACTATATTATATCCGTTTCTGACTGTCATTTCCATGTCCTCATGTAATTTATCATTCCCTCAAATTGTTCTATTTACAATTCTCATAGTACCTATATCGGTAATTTTCTGAATTTTCGCAAAATATAGCGTTTTTTACTGTTTTTTCACTTGAAGAATACAATATATTCATTTAAAATAAAAATAAGTTTATCTAATATATATATTAAGGAGAACTGCTATGGATTTATCAAACAAAAAAATCCTCATTTGTGACGATTCAATTCTTGCTAGAAAGCAGTTGATGGACGCAATAAAGGAAGATGGTGACGGTGCGATATTTATCGAGGGCAAAAACGGAAGCGAAGCAGTTGAATTATATAAAAAAGAAAAACCTGACATAGTATTTATGGATATCGTAATGCCGGAGAAGGATGGCACGGAAGCCCTTGCCGATATCAAGGAAATCGATCCAAATGCTCTTATTATAATCGTTTCATCTGTTGGCACCCAGGATCAGCTCAAGGCTGCTATCAAGCTGGGAGCTAAGGACTTCATCCAGAAGCCCTTTGAAAAATCTCAGATACAAGAAATTATTGAATTACGCTTCGGAGGCAATTAACCTATGTATACTCAATTCTTAGGGAATTATTTACTTCAAAAGGGAATAATTAATCAGGAACAATTGCTAAAGGCAATGTCCAGATTATCCCAAACCAGATTGAAGCTTGGAACAATTGCCCTTCATGAGGGGCTCATGACCGCAGGCGAAATTGATGAATGTCTATATATTCAGACTAGGGAAGATAAACGCTTTGGAGAAATCGCTATTGAGCGCGGCTACCTCACCCCTAACCAGGTTGAAGAATTAATAAATATGCAGACGCCTGATTATATTCTCCTCGGGCAGACACTGGTTGAGGACGGAGCCTTTTCTTATGAGGATTTAGAGCGAATAATTTTTGAATACAAAAACGAAGCCGAAATATACGACTTAAGCCTCGACGTTGAAAATCAAGATACAGTCGATGCGATTATAAAGAAATTCTTTTGGCTCACAGAGAGCCCACACTCCGAAGAAAACGTCATGTATCTCGAGCTGATTTTCAATAGCCTGATTCGTTTTATAGGAGAGGATTTCACTCCTCTCACCCCTATTGAAATTGATGAATATCCAATCACATTTGGTGTTACTCAAACAATATCCGCCAAATATGATTATCAAACACATATAGACATGGATAGAGAAACCGCAATTGCATTTGCATCAAGATATGCTAAAGAAGAATTCACCGAATTCAATGAATATGTGATAGCTGCTCTTGAGGATTTTCTCAACCTCCACAATGGTCTTTTTGTAGTAAATGTATCAAATCAATTTTCCGAGAGTGTCACTCTCCAACCGCCTACTGTAACCGAGGATGGAGTACTGGTTTCCAAAAACAAACTGATAGACATGCCAATTATATATACCTTTGGAACAATCCACCTGATGGTTGTATATTAATAAAAGGAGCTCAATGAGCTCCTTTTTCGTTTCGATTATTTAATAATGCAAATGGGCAAATACAAATCACCCTTTTATTTTAAACACAATCTACTAGATTCCTAAGAACTTCTTGACCTCGGCGCACATATCCTCTACCTCAACAACAGTATCATGTAAAACAGGCGCTGTGCGAATCTCATCGATTGCTTTTGGAACATCAACCTTGCCCAGCTCTGAGAGCTTGTCCACAAGAACAAAATCCTCCTCAGTCTCATAGCTTGAATCAATTGCGCCCATGACAGCACGTGTAAACTTGAATGGACTGGCAGTAGATGCAATAACTGTCGGTGTAGCATCTGAGGTTTCTGCCTTATATTGATTATAAACATGCGAAGCAACAGCAGTATGAGTATCAATAATATATCCTGTCTTGTCGTAGAGATTGCTAATTGTCTCGCCTGTCTGCTCCTCCGTAGAATATCCGCCATAAAAAATATCTAATTGCTTCCTCATCTCATCTGTTATCTGATACTTGCCTGCAGAGCGAAGACTATCCATCAGTTCAACATTTTGGGCTGCATCATTTCCGGAAATATGATAAATCAATCTCTCCAAATTACTTGAAATAAGTATATCCATAGATGGAGAATTTGTGAGGATGAACTCACGATTCTTATTGTATTCTCCCGTCTTAAAGAAATCAAAAAGTACCTTATTCTCATTTGACGCACAAACAAGCTTTGCAATAGGAAGTCCCATATTCTTTGCGTAATATGCAGCTAAAATATTACCAAAATTGCCTGTCGGAACTACAACATTTATTTTGTCTCCAGTAGCAATCTTTTCCTCCTTAAGGAGCCTTGAATATGCATAAACATAATATGCAATCTGTGGAACCAGGCGACCTATATTAATAGAATTAGCTGATGAAAACTGATATCCTGCTGCATCAAGCTCTTTCTCAAGAGTCTTGTCATTGAACATCATTTTAACACCGGTCTGCGCCTGATCAAAATTCCCCTTGATACCTACCACATGGGTATTATCTCCCTTTTGGGTGACCATCTGCTTCTCCTGAATAGCTGAGACTCCATCCTTGGGATAAAATACAACGATTTTGGTCCCTTCTACTCCTGCAAATCCTGCCAGGGCCGCCTTGCCTGTGTCCCCTGATGTAGCTGTGAGAATAACAATATCGTTTTTAATATTATTTTTACGAGCGGAAGTAATCATAAGATGTGGCAAAATAGAAAGCGCCATATCCTTAAATGCGATTGTTGCTCCATGGAACAATTCGAGATAATATGCTCCATCTGCATATGTAAGAGGTGCAATCTCTTCTGTATCAAACTTGTCATCATATGCACTGTCGATGCAATGAACAAGCTCCTCCTTTGTAAAATCTGTCAAAAAGAGCTTCAACACCTCGTATGCGACCTGCTGATATGTCATCTCAGCAAGCGAATCCAACGAAACATCAAGTGCCGGCACAGATGTAGGCACAAACAAGCCCCCATCATCAGCCAAGCCTTTTAATATGGCCTGCGAAGCTGTAATCTCCTGCTTTTTCAAATCTCTGGTACTAACGTAATTGATTCCCATGTTACTTCCTCTTTCTTATCATATTTGATGCACGCTTTAGCACAGCAATGCGATAGAGTAAATCTTGCTTTATTATAAGAAAGTACAACTATATAGTCAATCTAAAAAAAACAAAATTGGCCTAGAATGAAATTTAAACAAATAATCTATAGGATTTTGCAAAGCAAAGAGGCTGATTTTAATTCTATCATCGAACATGAACACTCTTATATTTTCAATCGTATTTTTTTACGACCGATTTTATGACTTATTACAACCAAAAAAGAGAAATAAAATTTTAACTATCAGGGAGTGTAAAATAATTTGTGTAAGTTCCTCTAAACCTTCCTCGTCGAATGTGTACGAACGTACCTCACTAACCATCTATATCCCCAAAAGTGAATTTTTCACAGCTCAGTATATTTCTTATTGCTTCCCCTGGACTTCTCTACAGGATACTTTGCCTCGTTCTTGTCCATCTTTGCATTTACTATTTCGTCCTCATCAAGGCCTAGCTTGTCGAGCATATTCCGGCAATACACGATTACATCGGCAAGTTCCTCCTTGACATGATTTATATCATAATTGTCATCGCTCCATTGGAAACACTCGAGCAATTCATTTGCTTCTATGGAAATTGATTTGGCTAAATTGGCCGGAGAATGGAACTGGTCCCAATCGCGGTCTATTGTCATTTTTCTTATACGATCTATAGTTTTCTGTGTCATAACATATCCCTTTTACTGTAATTTCTAATAGTTTCAGTATAGCACACCAATAAATATCTGGCATTTCAATTATTAATGTATGCCATTATCCATCGGTTGCTGCCCCATCTGCTCAGGCATCTGACCTCCCGATGAATCAGGAGCAGCATCTCCCATAGGGCTTGCCTCGTCTCTCCAGTCGGTAATCGGCTCCTGTGGAGCATCAATTGTAAAATTGCCTTCTGTAAGCTGACCGCCGCCAGTATTATTAATATCATCAATCTGTATGGTAGAACCATATACATTCGTATAACTCATAGCTGTAGCTGTACAGCTTGGAAGATTTGATGACAATGTGGAACGACTGTGATCTGCTGATATAGCCGAATCAGTCAAATTAAAATATGTATAAACAGATGAACCATAACTCTCAGAAATGGAATCATCCCAGGTCAAATCAACATTATAAAAATCTCCGTCTATAGAAACTATATTCCATGCATGGTCTCCACCGGAAGCTGTGCCTGTTATGTAATAACAAGTAAGTCCCAGTTCCTGACAAACCACCTGAAAAGCCCTCGCATATCCTGCACAAACTGTTTTTCCGAGAACAAGAGCCGAATATGCACTCTGATTCAGCTCAGCATCAGTGTCATACGTACACATATCACAAATGGTATCATGGATATATAATTCCTGTTCGATTTCACTGGAATAATTCTTCGCACCCGCCACAATTGTGGAAACAACAGAATCAAAATTTGACTTTGCAGTAGTTAAATCACTTCCCGAGATACCATAGCTTAATTGAACCTGTACAACCTTATTTGAATTATTATATCCATACTTATACGATGTGTTAAGCCAAAACAACTCCGGATGATCGTTAAACACTGCATTCATGGTATCGCACATCTCATCTACCGTAAGTGTCTCAACAAGCGTAAATGTATCAGTATTAGACTCTAGCGCATTAGCATAAATCTGATTATAAACCTGCTGCTCTGCCGCATTGAGAAGTGATCTATATGGATATGTGGTCTCGTCAAACGTATACTCCGTTCCGGTATTTTCAGGTTCATCCAGATTATCAGATGATTGCAAGCTACCGGTACCTTCCATGGCTCCATCTGTTGTATCTATTCCTGAAGCATTAGTTAGCTGGGAAATATTTACAGTGGCAAGTTTTGTTTTGGCAGCCAGAATCTGTTCTGAAACAAACTCTGTCACATCATCCAAATCTATTCCCAAAAGCGGCATGCCAAATAGAACAAAACCTTCTACTGCTATTACAAGTCCAAATGCAATTATTAAACCTTTGAAAAAGGATTTTAATCGAGATTTTCTTTTCAATGTAATGCCCTCATCTTTCTAATCTCGATTATAGCTTTATTTTGAATGTATAGCATTAGAATGAGATTACATTTCAGATTGTCATCACCAAACTTTCAGAATATATAAGAGTTTTGCTGCAAAACTCTAGCAGTGCGAGCCGGCAATTGCTGCAAGCATTTAATTTCTTCTGCCGGCGAGACACATCTTTACAAGCGTAGCTTGTTTTTTACTTTATAGGAATTACAGAGTAATTTCCTATAAAATAAAAAATAGCGCACCCAAATGGGTGCGCTATAAAGGACAGTCAGGGCCATTTTATGTTCGCCTTCGGCGAGGGGCCTCCAGTATAACAAAAATAAGCTAAAGCTTATTTTTGCTTTTTTTATAAGGACAGTCGGCCCCATTCTTATTCGACTTCGTCGAAGGGGCCTCCAGTATAACAAAAATAAGCTAAAGCTTATTTTTGTTATATTTTAATAAGCAATTCCCTGGGCGATCATAGCCTCGGCAACCTTTTCAAAGCCTGCGATATTAGCGCCTGCTACATAATTGCCTTCCATGCCGTACTTCTTAGAAGCATCATCACATGCATGGAAGATACCTTCCATAATACCCTTAAGCTTAGAATCAACTTCCTCAAATGTCCAGTGAAGTCTCTCAGAGTTCTGTGACATCTCTAGAGCTGATGTTGCAACACCACCTGCATTTGCAGCCTTAGCAGGTCCAAAGAGAACTCCTGCCTTTTGGAATGCTTCAACAGCCTCAGGAGTAGATGGCATATTTGCGCCCTCTGCTACTGCGATAACGCCATTATCAATAAGCATCTTTGCATCGTTTGCATCAAGCTCATTCTGTGTAGCACATGGAAGAGCAATATCTACCTTGTACTGCCATACACCGTGCTCACCATCCTTCTTCTCGTGATACTCAGCTGATGGACGAGCTGCAGCGTACTCTGAAAGACGTGCTCTCTTAACTTCCTTAACTTCCTTAAGAAGGTCTACATCGATTCCCTCAGGATCATAAATCCATCCTGTAGAATCAGAACATGTGACAGGCTTTGCACCAAGCTGATAAGCCTTCTGGATAGCATAGATAGCTACGTTACCAGCACCTGAAACAGCAACTGTCTTGCCCTCGAAAGAAGTATTCTTTGCACTCTTGAGCATCTCCTGTGTAAAGTAGCATACACCATAGCCTGTAGCCTCTGTACGAGCAAGTGAACCACCATATGTAAGGCCCTTGCCTGTAAGAACACCTGTAAACTCGTTGCGAAGTCTCTTGTACTGACCATACATGAAACCAATCTCACGTCCGCCTACACCGATATCACCTGCAGGTACATCAGTGTCAGCACCTATATGCTTAGAAAGCTCTGTCATGAATGACTGGCAGAAACGCATAATTTCCATATCTGACTTGCCCTTTGGATCAAAATCAGAACCACCCTTACCACCGCCGATAGGAAGTGTTGTAAGTGAATTCTTGAAAATCTGCTCAAATCCCAAGAATTTGATAACAGAAAGATTTACTGAAGGATGAAGTCTAAGACCTCCCTTGTATGGTCCAATGGCAGAGTTGAACTGAACTCTGTATCCACGGTTGACCTGAACCTTGCCCTGATCATCAACCCAAGATACTCTAAACTGGATAATACGCTCCGGCTCAACGATACGCTCGATAACGCCGAGCTCCTCAAGCTTTGGATTTGCAGCTACAACAGGCTCCAATGACTCAAGAACCTCTCTAACTGCCTGAAGGAATTCCTTCTGTTCTGCGTTTCTTGACTCAAGTCCGTCATAAACGCGCTGTAAATAACTACTCTTAAATTTCATTTTATAATCTCCTTCCCAGATAATAGAATGTTCAGAATATGTCGACTCTTGCCACCCGACACACCTAGAGTAGATTTTACATCATTCATCACTTTAATGCAATAAAGTTTTCTTCATTAGGTAGAGTAAATTTGTACCCTCATGTGACAAATCCGTTACATCTGGCATTACTATCCATATAGATGTGCTCAATTCCTACACACAATCTCGCACGGCACATTTAGTATTTTGGCAACTTTCAATATTGTATCTATGTGACTTCCCACTGCTGCAGCCATATGATGAGTTGGACCTGCCTCACTCCACTTATTTACAAATTCTCTGGCTCCAATAGAAAAACGTGTACGCATATTTGTATCACCAAAAGTAAAAATCGGCCCATCTTCATTTACACCCTCAGCAACAACAAATTTGAAATTGCCATCTCTGTCCTGCGTAATAGCCAAATATGTAACATCCCCTGAAGGTGGATAGAACTGTGTCAAATATCCGCCTCCTGTCTTGCCATGAAATACGGGTACAATCTTCATGGTCGGTTTCTTTGCCTGTGATATATCTGCATCTCCCGATCCTGAATGTCCAATAATACAAATATCCTTGTCAAAATCAATTGAATACATTTCTGAGAGCTGTCCTGTGCCTGCTATTGTCTTCAAAATAGACATTGCCATTGCAACCTTCATATCGCCCTCCACAGCGCAGGCTGTTCCCTGCTTAATCAACATAGAAAATGCCGGAATAAGCATACTGTCAAGGACTCCTGCCTTCCCCTGGGCATATCCGTCATAATGAGATGCAATAAGACCCAGCTTCTCATCCTTTACCCATTGTTCAAAGGCAACTACATACTTTGCCATATCCCATACAGTCTCTGTTGTAGCACCTCCCTCGATATCAAAGGTATCCAAAATATCTTCAGCCTTAGCGCGTATTGCATTTTCATCTGTAATATCATCCGCTATCGCCCACATCTTTTCCCAATCAAATTGCTTGGTATAAAGAAACATCCTGTTATAAAGATTTGTCTCATCTATATACAAATCCATCATTCCGGGATATGGACGACCAATCTGCGCAATATTTGTATCACGAAATCTACGACGCACCTGCGCTGCCCTACACCAATCATTAATTTCAGAAGTCACAACCTCATCGCCACCCTCAACGACTCCGGTAATGACCGCATGCCTTTTACCTGCTCTCTCTAAATCTGCGACAGCCTCCCCAACTGCACCACAAGCATATAGCTCTCCAAGCCATTTGGGAATATCTGTATTCTCGTAATCCGGAGCCTTTAGCTTTTGTACATTTACGAGTACTACAGGTACGTCTAAATCCCGAATAGCAGGCAACATATTATAACTTGTGGCGTAGGTAAGCATCTGAAGAAAAACCAAATCAACATCGGCTGCCCTGAATTTATCTCCTGCCTCCATCGCCTGTTCCTTTGTCGTAACCATGCCGCCATCTATAATCTCTACTGTGTCAGGAATAGTCTTTTTGAATGCATCATACTGTGTCTTGAATTCCGGCACAAGCTCCGGAAACTGTGGCAAATATGCTCCTAACGCAATTGAAAAAACACCCACTCTTGCCTTTGTCTCTACTAACATATTAATATCCTCCTATCATCCTATTAATGTAACCTGAAACGAATTAGCCACCGCATGTCTGGCCTCATTTAACGAATCAAATTCTCCCTTTGCGATAAATTGAACCAAAAGATTTCCTATTGCTGTTGCCTCCCCCGGTCCTGCAGATACTTTTCTGCCGGTTTCCTTTGCAGTGAGTTCATTCAGATACTTTGCATTAGCACCACCGCCAACCACAAAAATCGTATTGTATTGAACCTTCTGTATCGATTCTATTTCCCGCAATGTCTTGCTATAACAAACCGCCAAACTATGGTATATAACTCTTGCAAAATCTGCTGCTGACTCAGGAACCATCAGATTATTTCTTTTGCAATAATCTCTTATGGCATCCATCATTGAATCCGGTGCCAAAAAACATTCATCATTACAATCAACTACCGAATTACAGGTGGAGTTTTCCGCCATGGAACAGAGCTCTGCAAATGAATATTTATCATCCAGTTCCTTTTTGACATTTTGTATCATCCATAAGCCCATAATATTTTTAAGATACCTAAACCTGTAATCATAGCCACCCTCATTTGTAAAATTCATTTGACGAGAGTCCGATGAGCAATCCGCCTTTGTAGCCTCGACTCCCATTAAAGACCATGTTCCCGAACTTATATATAAGGTATTGGTCTCCAAAGACGGTACTGCCAATACTGCCGAACCTGTATCATGCGTAGCAGGCAAAATGACCTCACAATCAAATCCTATTTCATTTATTATTTCCTCTTTCAAAAATCCAAGGCTTGTACCCGGCACAGAAATCTCCTGGAAGATATCTGTCGGAAATCCCAACATATTTATCAATTCATAATCCCAATCCTTTGTACGAGGACTGAGTAGCTGTGTAGTGGTTCCATTGGTATACTCCTGTGCCTTTTTTCCTGTGAGGAGAAAATTCAAATAATCAGGTATCATCAAAAGCGTTCTTGCTTCCTTTAGATATTCAGGCGATTGAATTTTTATTGCCATCAATTGATAAATAGTATTAAAAATTGCTTTTTGAATTCCTGTCCTCTCATATAGATCCTCTTCAGAAATAATCCTGTAAACCTCAATGTCCATTCCATCCGTCCGATTATCTCTATAGCCAACAGCATCCCCAACTAGCTGATCATTTTCATCCAACAAAACAAAATCCACACCCCAGGTATCTATTCCAATAGTTTTAGGAATCATATTTTGCTTACGGCACTTTTTTAATCCGGCAATTATTTCCTTAAAGAGGTAATCAGTATCCCAGCACAAATGTCCGTTAATTTGCTTCATACCATTGGAAAATCTATGAATTTCCTTAAGATTTATTTCTCCATTTATTACCTGACCCAACATAAGACGCCCCGAAGATGCTCCAATATCAACGGCCGCATAATACTCACTCATAAAATCCCTCCATATAAATTCCTTTCATTTTATAATTGTATTTTATATAACCTGATTTGCCGATTACATAACTAAATTAACAAATTTATTGACCTAATTTGCAAAATGGAATACTATGTTAAAAGTATTACACAATTTTCTTATCAACTTTTATTGCAATATTTACAAAAGGGAATCACATGAATAAAGAGATAATCAATAGACTAAGACCTATTACTGCTGAGGAAAGACAATTACTGCAGGAGGGCGCCGGAATTAATACCAGCATATACTCCGATAATAATTCATCTGTAATCGATGCGGCAAAGCTGCTACAGCAAGGCAAGCTCATAGATTTACGTCCACACACCAGGTTTGCACATTTTCCAAAGCATACTCACAATTATGTCGAGATGGTCTATATGGTAACCGGATTCACGAGACATAAAATAAATGGCAACGAAGTCATTTTGCGCCAGGGCGAGATACTTCTCATGAATCAACATGCAACGCAGGAAATATATCCTGCCAGAGAAAATGATATCGCTGTTAACTTCATGATCCTCCCTCAGTTTTTTGATAATGTTCTACTAATGCTTGGTACAGAAAATTCAATGCTTCGAGATTTCATTATTGACTGTCTTAGAAGTACCGGTGGACATGTGGACTATCTGCATTTTCAGGTAGCAGATGTACTTCCCATTCAAAACCTTATCGAGAATCTTATTTATTCCATACTAAATCCAACAGAGGATTATCGACAGCTCAACCAGACTACCGTCGGTCTGCTTTTTATGCATCTACTCCAGCACACCGAGGAGCTTACAATTGGAGGAGATAATTTCGAAGACGATGTCATGATGAAGGTCTTTAGATTAATTGAAGAAAATTATAAAGAGGGCGAACTATCAGATCTATGCAATGAATTAGATACAGATTTATATACCATTAGTCGCATAATAAAAAGAAGAACAGGTCGCACCTACACCGACCTGCTCCAAGAAAAGCGCCTGAATTACGCTACATATCTACTTGTTTCCACTGAACTACCTGTCACAGATATCAGTGCAGATGTAGGCTACAATAATTTCAGCTACTTCTATAAAATTTTCAAAAAAGAATACGGTGTCACTCCAAAAGAATATCGAAGGAGCAACACCGTAATTAGCAAATTACATGATTAATTTTTCATTATTTATTCTTCATCACTGTCTGTTTTGCCTTTATTTAAAACAGCACTGACGATTTCCTCACGAAGAGTAGACATTGAGCTGCGGCTAACAAGACCAACCGTCTCACCGTCTACTGTGGCAACACAATTGTCTCCATCATACTGATACAGTACGACGCTGACCGTTGTTCCGTCATCATCACCAAGGGTAATAGTAAAGGCGAGCTCCTCGGTTCCCTTAGAATAACTGTCGCCAACCTCCTCTAATGTGAGTGTATCGATTTTGGATGTGACAGTTACAAAATCGACCGTTTCTCCATCTACTGTATATGTATTACCATCATCCTCATCATACTCAACATCGATAGTATAAGAATCATCATCGATATCTGCTGTCATCGATACTACATTCGTCCAGTCAATATCAACTATCTCATCAGGTCGAAGTGTCTCATAGCTTGTCTCAGCCAAATCATCATAAGTATCAACAGAAATATCATATACAATTGTAGAACCATCAAAGTACAGATATGCGTTGTCATCATCGACCTTAGTCAAATAGATTGTCTGAGTAACAGTCTCTGTCTCTACGTCCTCGTCCTCAGTATCCTCTTCTGTAGCCTCTTCAGATTCAGTATCTGTAGTATCTTCTGTTATGGTATCCTCTGACTCATCATCCACATCTTCTGTTTCCTCTTCGTCATCAGATTCAACCTCGACCTCTCCGGTAAGAATGATGGTAAGTGTAGGATTATCAAGTCCATACTCAGACAAATCATCACTCGTAGCCTTGTAGGTCTCATATTCAGATAAATCCATATTCTGCAGGGTACTAAGAAGACTCTTAACCTTTGAGGTAGATAATGCCTTGTACTGTCCATCAGATACAGCGTAATAATCATAGCTATCAGTGTATGTGTAATCTCCATCAGGATCGTATACTACACTGACAGAAGAATCTCCGGATACATCAACTGTAGAAAGCTGATAATAATCCTCCACCTCATCTCTATCTAGATAATCCTCTACAGTGGCAGATACGTACTCAAGCAGATCATCGTCAATCAGATAAACACTGCCGCCGTCGACACAGATATATCTCTTTTCATCGATTGTAGAATATGTACCAAATGTAATAACACTGTCTCCATCTTCAGTAGTAAATGTAAGTGTAGCCTCCGGTGACTCTAGTCCGTACTGGTCGTAATCCTCAACATCATCAATAATAAAGCTTGCGTGTACAGACTCAAAATATCCAAGCAAATCGGCAACAAAATCCTGATCAACCGGGAAATCTTCATCCTCAGAATATGTCCATACTCCATCATTCTGGAGCAATACAATATCGTCATCGCCATAGCTGATTTCAACCTGAGTCAGGTCATCTTCTGTAATCGTAAACACTTCTTCATCTATGGTATTTACAGTGTCAATATGCTGTTTAACAGCCTGTTCAATAATAATTGCCACTATGGCCACCACCAGGATGACACATAGTATCAGCAATGTCTTTTTTCTCTTCATACCGTCTCCTTATTACTGTCTGGAAATACTCTGCTTTCTTCTTCTGACCACCTCATCGATACCATAGAGAAGATATCCGGCAGGAAGCAGGAATATCATTACAACCTTCAATACTGTAGCCGCTGACTCACTAATTGTCAGGTATGTATAATCCAGTGACTTAGAACGAATTGTGAGTGAATCTGACTCTTCCATCTTCCATGAAATTGCATTCATAACAAAATCACTGTTGGCACCTGAAGAATATGAATTGTAGGTATCATCCATAATATAGTCAGATGCAATCCAAACAAGAGAACCCTCTGAACTGTTTTCAGCGCTGATTGCAACTGAGAATGGTCCATCAATATCTCCATCTTCCTTCTCGTATGTATCAAGAGCATATCCAGCAATTTTTGAGAAAGAATCAGACGATGTATCCAAAAGTGATGTAACAGTATAGCTTGTTGACTCTCCAATAGTCAGGCCTGATGAAATTGCCATAATTACATTGCTATCTGCATCAATAAGCGCATCTGTAATATCACTTGATTCGATAGTCGGAAGCAAAATGTATGGATAATTAAATGCGTAATTATCTCTGTTCTCATCTACAACAATACCCTCACTTACAGTGACACCGACATAATTGAGCAGTGCCTCAAAATTAGTAAGTGCTCCATCCTGCTGAGGACCGGAAAGAACAACAATATGTCCACCATTATCCATATACTCTTCGAGAATTGTAAGCTCATCCTCAGACAAATCACTTGAAGGAGAATTTACAAGAATAACATCACAATCCTCCGGAATTTCATCCTCATTCAAAAGAGAAAACTCTGTTGTCTCGATATTGGCTTTTTCGAGAGCAGTTGAAAGTGTATCTGACAAATCTGCCTCACCATGACCTGTCAATACGTATGCCTGTGGCAATTCATCAGAGATTACATAATCAATTGCTGAAGTAATAAGACTCTCGCCGTCAAATGACTGTGATACCGAACCGCTTGTGTAGTAGCTGCTTGTATCATATGTATAAATCTCATCGTAACTGATGTATCTGCTCTTGCTGCCTGAAACAACGATGAGTGAGTTATTAGTAACTGTATCTGATGTATATTGCTCAGCAAATGTAGGATAAATATCAGGATCTTTCTTTACAACTGAAAGATTATCTGAAAGTGCATCATATACATCGAGGAGCTTCTCGATAACTGTATCTTCCTCACCTGACTGTACTATCCAATAAATTGTAACCTCATCTTCCAGATTCTGAACTACAGCCTTTGAATCTGATGTAAGAGAATATAACTGAGCTGATGAAATATCAAACTCTGTATATGTAGCCGGCAAATATGAAACAAAAACATTTACCGCAATAACTATGGCAAGCACAATCACTGCCATAATAAAACTATATCCACCTATCTTTGCAGTCTTTGTGTTTAAAGCCTCTTTATTCTTGCTAAGGCTGCTGCTAAAGAATTTCTTAAATTCCGGTTTTTTCATTAGCCGTTATACCTCCTCTTCTCCAGAGATTGAACACATAAGAATAGGAAAAAGGCTATTACACTTATGTAGTAAACAATTGCTGTTAAATCAAAAATACCATTTACAAATGGTGTAAAACGAGAAAACAATGAAATCTGATTCATAACATTTGGCAAAAGTGACTCAAGAGCCTCCTGCTTTACGAAAAATACTACAAGAGCAATAATTGCTGTCACTGCGATAAATCCATATCCAAGGATATCAGACTTTGTCATAAATCTAATAATAAGACCAATTATCACCATCAATACAATGATTGAAATAAGTGAACTGATGGCAGTTGATGAAACATAATTTGCAAGTGATTCGCAATAATAATTAAACAACATAACCACTACGCATATACCTGCTGCCATTCCCTGTGATTCTGTCAATGATGAAATAAACATTCCAATGCTGATAAGTGCCAAACCAAGGAAAATAAATGCAACTATTGAGCCATAGCTTGTCGGCAAATACACATCACCATACATTGAAAAAATCAAAGGATAAAAAGAAATAAAAATCATCGGTATAACAAATACTACCAAAAGCGCAAGAAACTTTCCGATGACAATATCTGCTGTACTGATAGGAAGCGAATAGAGCAGCTGATCTGTGCGCTGTCTCTTTTCATCTGCGATAATTCTCATTGTAAGTATTGGAACGATTATGATAAACACAATCTGTATAAATGCCAAAACATATTCAAAATTTGCTACAGAGGCATTTATGTTGTAAATCAGAGCTCCAAGTCCTGTAAATATAAGCAGAAATGCTCCAAACACATAGCCTGTCATGCTATGGTAAAAAAGAGCGAGCTCATGTTTAAAAACTGCAACCATTTTACTCTTCCTCCTCTTCGTCTATATCTTCTTCAAAATCCTCTGTGAAGCTATCATCATCTTCAGGCAATACCTGCTCATTTTCTGCGGAAGTAAGTTCAATGAAGATATCCTCCAAAGTAGTCTGAACAAGATTTAATTGAAGAAGTGTAACATTTGCTTTTGCAAACGCATTAAATAATCCTCTACAGGTTACAAGCGGGTCCTTTGCATCTGTGTAAACAGTAAATTTAACATATCTGCTGTTTTCTTCCTTCACCTCAACATCAGTCACATTAGCAACATTATCGACAACAGTTTTCACACCATTCCTGTCAGTTTCAGCCATGACATCAATTGCATTAGAACTTGAAAGGGTTTTACCGAGATTGTCAAGCTCATCAAAAGCAACAAGCTTGCCCTTGTAGATAATAAGAACCTTTTCACAGATTGCCTGGACTTCAGACAAAATATGAGAGCTGAGAATAACAGTATGTTTTTTGCCAAGCTCAGCGATGAGGTCTCTAATCTCAATAATCTGCATTGGATCAAGACCAACAGTAGGCTCATCCAAAATAATTACCGATGGATTTCCCAACAAAGCCTGTGCAATTCCCACACGCTGTCTGTAACCTTTAGACAAATGTTTAATCAATCTGTCAGCCACATCTTCAATATGAGTCTCCTCAATAACCTTTTCGATTTCCTCCTCAATATGTCCCTTGGCTATACCCTTTGCCTCGGCAACAAACTGGAGATACTCTCTAGGTGTCTGATCAACATACAAAGGAGGAATTTCCGGCAAATAACCTATTAATTTTTTTGCCTCTTTTTCATCCTCATAAATATCGTGACCATCAATTTTGATTTCTCCGCTGGTAGCAGCAAGGCAACCAGTCATAATATTCAGGGTAGTTGATTTACCTGCTCCATTGGGGCCCAAAAAGCCATATACATGACCATCCTCAATGGTAAATGACAAATCGTCTACTGCCAGCACATCACCATATCTTTTCGATAAATGTTCTACAGTAATCATTTCCTCGTTCTCCTTATATCTTTAGTCCAATAAACCATAGCCCTTTTATATTAATTGTAACTGACAGTAACGTGAAGGTTATGTGAACAATGTTATTTTGTCGGAAGTTACAGAGAAATTTCCTATAAAGTAAAAAACTCCCACCGGCCACTATGCCGGTGAGAGCTCTTAATCCTAATAATTAACGTAATTTATTTTTGCCCGGAAAAGTATTGTATCTGTCCGGAATCCACTGAGGACTGATTTCACTTACAGCATCCGCTGCAGTGATTTCTCTATCTCCATTGTCTATATCAATCATTACATATCGGTCATTGCCCATACCAATTTCCTTCATATATGAAAGCTGTCTGAGACCATGTCTGGACTCGACTCTCTCAATCATATCCTTTCCACCTCCACCCGGCAGAGAATAAATCAAATCCACACAGGCATTATCTACAGAAAGAATATCATAGGATGCGAGTATACCTATATCCGGTGTAACAACAGGCTCAGCATCACATCCCTCGCAATCACATGATACAGACATATTTCTCATGACATTGATATAAGAAATATGACCCGCGAAATGATCTATGGTCGCCTTTGTAGATTCACATATGCGCTCCATCAATTCCTCTTTATCGATATCGAATGGTGAATCCGAAGTATGAATCTGTGCCTTTCCGATACGACCATCAGCACATCCGATTCCAATGTTCTTATTGGAACCTCCAAATCCACCCATGACATGTCCCTTAAAATGAGTGAGCACTAAAAGCGAATCATAGGTAGGGAGTGATTTACCAACATGTATTTCATCAAACCACTTGCCGCCATTCACAGGAAGTGTTGTCACGCCATCCTCATCCATGATATCGACAGGGCAAAATGTCCATCCGTTCGTCTCAAGAGTCTTGCGATGAGCCTCAGTCGTATACCTGCTACCCTCGTAGTAAGTATTGGTTTCGACAATTTTTGCAGATGGAAGCTTGTCAGAATATAACTCCTTCACCCAAGGCCTTGGTATGATATTGGGGCCTTCTGCTTCACCTGTGTGAAGCTTAATAGCGATATTGCCATCAATACCATCCGAAACCCTATCAAATATTTTCTTTAAGCCCGCAGCAGATAAATCCCTTGTAAAATATACAATAGATGTCTCTCCTGTGCGTTTTTCAAATGGTATATATTTATTACCATCCGACCCGGGTAGTATAATTTTAGTCCCCATAATACTCCTCCTTAAAAATCATATCACTCTATTATCATAGCACGCAAAATACCTGCATTTTTATAATCGCGTTTGCCTGCGCCCCAGCCAATTCTTTTGATAATGTATCGCTCAGGCAGAATATCATCGGTTCGAAGTGTCGCCACTACCGCAGCACCTGTAGGAGTAACAAGCTCACCCTCTATATCTGTTTCCGCAAGACGTATATTATTGTCTGTAACAATATTTGTAACGGCAGGAACAGGCACCGGTAATATCCCATGCTGACATCTGACTGTACCATGTCCCTCGGCAAGGTATGGCACGATTACTCTATCAATCTTTAAATCATCAATGCAAAAAGCAACTGCCAGAATATCTACTATAGAATCAATTGCGCCGACCTCATGAAAATGCACCTCATCCACAGGCACTCCATGAGCCTTCGACTCAGCATTTGCCAAACACGAAAATATCTTTAATGCAATTTCTTTGGTATTAGTATTAAATGCAGTGTCATTAATTATTTTTGTAATCTCAGACATTCCTCTATGAACATGATGATTATTCTCAGATTCATCATGACTATGACCTGTGTCTTCATTCTCATTTGAATAATCACTGTGCTCATGATTATGTCCATACAAATAGTCCATGTCATGATCATGATTATCAATATCCAAAATCACATCAAAATCAATACAATCCAATCCGGATTTTTTAACTCTTGTAATTTTGATTTGAAATCCCGAATCATTAATGGAATTAAGTCCTTCCAAAAGTCTTTTCTTGTCCGCCCCCAAATCAAGAAGCGCAGCCACTGTCATATCACCACTGATTCCGCCGGTGCACTCCAAATATAAAGTATCCCCCATTATTCTCCATCCTTTACTGATTGTCTGTTAATCTGAGCAGCCAAATACCCTGCGCCATATCCATTATCAATATTAACCGTAGCAACTCCATTGGCACAGGAATTAATCATTGTAAGCAATGCCGCCACGCCCCCGAAACTGGCACCATATCCTACAGATGTAGGCACCGCAATCACCGGGCAGCTAACCAATCCTCCTACCACACTGGCAAGAGCACCTTCCATGCCTGCGACAACAACGATTGCATTTGCTGAATCAAAATCATCGAGTCGATGAAATAATCTGTGTATTCCACTGACACCCACATCAAAAATTTCAACAACATTGGCTCCAAAGAAAGCAGCTGTTTGCGCAGCCTCCTTTGCCACAGGAATATCCGCTGTACCTGCCGTGCAAACCACTACCTTGCCAATATGTTTTTTGTTATCACTTTCTATTTTGAGAATGCGCGAGTCGGGGTCGTAGGTGGCCTCCGGCAATTTATCATGAATGAGATGATATTGTTCCCCGGTAGCTCTGGTTCCTAATACCTCGCCATTGACCTGATACAATTTGCAGTAGATGGATAAAAGATACTCATCCTTTTTGCCACTACAATAAACCGTCTCCGGAAACCCCTGTCTGGACTGTCTATCTGTATCTAATTTGGCATAGCCCATTTCCAAATAATTATCATGCTGTAACAATGCAGCCGCTTCATCTATCGATACATCTCCATCCCTAACATTCTGCAGAAGTTGCCTAACATCCATCCCAATACTCCCTTTATCTCACAACTATTTCAAATTAGCGAATCTCTCAATTGCTTTCGTAAAATCTGCAATTGTTTTGTCGGCATCTCCATGCTGGATGCCTTCCTTGACGCAATGATTGATATGGCCTTCAAGTACGACCTGCCCAACCTTATGTAATGCAGACTTTGCTGCATTAATCTGTGCCAAAACGTCCTCGCAAGGAACATCCTCATCAACCATTTTATCGATAGCCTTTATCTGACCCATAATCTTGGCCAGGCGCCTATGTAAATTATCTGAATCCATACATTGTTTCATGATTGTCTCCTTAAGAACAAATTCTGTTCAAATTATCTTTATTAATAATAACACAAAAGGGGACTGTTTGTGGCAGCCCCCTGCTAAATTTCTTTAGTACATTATTTCTTATTCCATCTAAGCAATAAAGCCGAATTTGTAATGACGGCAACTGAACCCGCATTATGTACCAATGCTCCTACAACCGGATTAAGTATACCGGTTATAGCAAGTACGATTGCTATAAAATTTAAAGTCATAGAAAAAGTGAGATTAAGCTTTATTGTTCTCATCATTTTCTTAGATAAGGCAAGTAAATGTGGAAGCTCCTTTACCTCATCATCGACAAGAACAATATCAGCAGCATCAACAGCTATGTCACTACCTATTCCACCCATGGCAATACCCACAAGAGATGTCTTTAAGGCAGGTGCATCATTTACACCATCTCCAACCATACATACAGGCTGATGCTCTCTAATATATTGTAATTTGTCCTCTGGCAAATACTGAGACCTAAATTCATTTATGCCAACCTGCTTTGCGATAAGTGATGCCGCATTATAATTATCACCTGTAAGTAAAACAGGCTCAACTCCAAGATCTTTTATTTTAGAAACCACATTTTGGGAATCGGTTCTAAGTGTATCCGCCAAAACAATATAGCCAGAGGCAATTCCATCTACTGCCGTAAATATAACTGTAGCACCATCATCTTCACCTCGTTTTTGGGCGTTTATAAAATCGTTAGGGAAATCGATTTTCTCTTGGTCAAAATACTTTTTATTTCCTGCAATAATTCTATGATTGTCGACCACTCCTGATACGCCCTTGCCGGTAAGCATCGCAAAATCATCTACATTTACAACAGATAATCCCTTCTCCTTATAATCATGAACTATAGCCTTGCCGATAGGATGCTCCGAAAGACTTTCCACTCCTGCTGTAAGAGTATAAATTTCATCATCGGAAAAACTATCTGTTATCGAATGTATCTCTATAACTTTTGGTGTGCCGTTTGTCAATGTACCGGTCTTATCAAATGTAATCTTGTCGACGGAAGCCAGCCTCTCTAGGGCATCACCCTCACGAACAAGAAATCCGTGCTTTGTGACATTACCAATGCCTGCCATGATGGCAGTCGGTGTAGCAAGTACAAGAGAACATGGACAAAATACAACAAGAATTGTAACTGCTCTGATTATCTCACCTGTTACAAACCAAGTAATCGCTGCTGAACTAAGTGCAATAACAACAACCCAAACGGCCCATCTATCAGCTAGATTGACGATTTTTGCCTTGCCAGCATCAGCGGATTGAACAAGTCTAATCATTCGTTGAATGGAACTGTCCTCGCCTACCTTCGTCGCTCTCATATCAAAAGCGCCAAACTGATTAACAGTACCACTTGAGACCTCATCTCCGACAGTTTTGTCTACCGGCATTGATTCTCCTGTCATGACTGCCTGATTGACAGATGATTCTCCGGAAACAAGAACACCATCCACCGGTATAGTCTCTCCCGGAAGTACTCTTAAAATATCACCAACCTGCACCTGCTCAGCGCATATCTCCTCCTGCATATCTCCCACAATCCTACGGGCTGTAGTCGGGGTCAAATGAACCAATCTCTCAATGCCGGCCCTTGCTCTTGCAACAGTAAGCGTTTCCAGCAATCCACCGAGCTGCATGATAAGTGCAATCTCTCCGGCTGCAAAATACTCTCCGATACAAACTGATGCAATAAGCGCCAGTGCCACAAGAACATCAGCTGTTATATCAAACTCTGTCACAAGACCAATTATAGCCTCCAATATAATCGGAATACCACATAGGATAATTGCGACCCAACTTATATCAAAAGGCAGTCCAAAATCGATACTAGCCAGACTGCAAACAAGGCAAACTGCCGATATTGCAAGAAATGTAATATCCTTTTTAGTGCCTCCTATCTCCATTATTTCTTCGATTTTTTCAAAAAATTTTTTCATGAGATACAGCTCCTTCCATACCCATAGGGGTATGGGTTGATTATACCCATAGGGGTATATGTTGTCAACAGGATTCTCACTGATAATCAAATATACTTATCTGCCTATCTATCCAGGATTCTGCCGGCACCTCATGAATGATATCGTCCTTATTAAATTGTCCTATCAAAAATGGCGAATTATCATCATGCCTTTTATAATTTCTATATACTTGCTCCCTATCGCTATTGGCATAACAATACTTGCATAAATGCATACATGTATCATAAGCTCCAATATCCGAGGTAAGAAAGCATGCACATTCTCCTCTGGCACTTTTAATATTTGGAATATTTAGTCTTGCACCTATTGCCTTTTCATATACAGGAATAGTCATACAGCCGGAACAATCCGCTCCGTATTTTTCAAGGAAATCTCCTTCCGCACATGGACGTACAACCATGCCATTTTCTTTTGCAATCTCTATTATTTCTCTTCCAATCGATTCAGCCTGCTCTATTTTTACAGCTTGAACTTCGGGAAAATTTTTCTCTACCTTTTTATAAAGATCAATAAATGATATAACAACTGTGTTCGTATACCCTGCCAGAGCCTCCGCAATCTGTGTGAATGCCTTGATATGATATTCATGAGTGTATCGGTCAGATAGGAAAATCGGATCATATCTCCACCCGACAGAATTCACTCCAACCATATCTGACAATAGCTTAAAGTCATCAATCAGCTTGTGCTTATCAGGAACATTAGGCTCAATATCTCTTCCATACGGCGTAATTGAAACAAACCAATACTGTCCATAATTTTGCAATAAATCCATGTACTCAAACATAGGTGCCGGATTCTTGGTACAAAAACCAATGATATCCACCACCTCGGGATTAAGTATATATTTATTAACCTGCTTGGGATTATATGGGTTTCTAACACAGACATATCCGGCCTTCAGCCTGTTGGCAAACCATCTCGAATAGAATGCCGGTATGTCTGTGCGCTGCCCTGTATTTATTATCATAAAGATGCTTTCTCCTCTTGTTACTATAATATCAAAAATACCATAAAGAGAAAGACTGACGAAATGGGATTATATTTCTGTAACAATGGTTACCTTGTACAAAAAGCAACCATCGTCACTGTAATAAAAATTATAAACTTGATACATTTTCTCTGAAGTGATCCAGACTTCCTGTCTTTGCGACAGCAATCAAATCATCTAACTGTGCTATTATCTTATCCTTATCTTCAGGTAAATTGCCTCTGATTGGAGTAGGCAATGTAACATGCTCAGCTCTAAAGATAGTGGATACATTCAGGTGCTCTATAAAACTTTTGAGTTCCTCAAATCTCTCAGTCTCTGTAGCTTCAACGAATTTTCCTGCCTCTAGGTCTCTTGACAACGGTGTATCAGGGAACAGCGTAAGCTCTGATGCATAAACCATTGTCGGATGAAGCTGATTGATTACCTCTGCTGAATGAACTGCATGGCTATCACCGTAATTATGTCCACCAAGTCCACCAAGGAAATTAAGAATATATGGCATACCAGCCTCGTCCAGCTTCTTCATGCAATCAACAACTGTCTGAGCCTTATAGCCCTTGTCCATTCTCTCGAGAATATAATCATCTCCGGATTCATTACCAAAATAAAAATTACTATAGCCTAAATCCTTCAATTCTCTAAGTTGCTCTACAGTCTTATTTTTGACATTATCTACACGAGCATATCCACCAATTGATTTCACAGAAGGAATATACTTGTAAATCATTTGTGCTACCTGCTTCAAATACTCAAAAGGTGCAATAAATGGGTCTGCTCCCTGCAAATAAATTCTATCGAAATATCTATACTTAGCTATCTCTGCCAATTCCTTGATATCCTGCTCTACCTCCTCCATGGGGCTCAAGCAAAATTTTGCTTCCTTATAAAAGGTACAAAACTCACAGGTGCCATGAGAGCAACCGCTTGTTATTTGTAAGAACATGTCCATAGCCTCATATGGAGGTCTGTTAATTCCGCTGGAAAAATGCATAATAAAAACTCCTTTCACTTTTATATATCGCAATTTATCGATATGTATATCTTTAAAATAAAGAGTCCGAAGACCCTCTATTTATTTACAACTCATCGTCGAAATATTTGGTAAGCTCGGCAATGGCCTCCTCATTCCTGTGGAAATATGTCCATTTGCCGTAACGCTCTGTCTCAAGCAGCCCTGCCTTGACCATCATGTCAAGATAATGTGAAACTGTGGACTGGGCTATACCCGCCTTATCACAGATTGAACCGCCACAAACACCTCCCTTTAAATCAGTGCCATCAGGTACATGCTCGCCCTGTGGAGGGAAATTGGCCTGTGGATCCTTGAGCCATAAAAGAATATTTAACCTTGTCTCATTTGATAAAACTTTAAAAATGTTTATTAATTCTTTCTTATCCATAACTAAATTATATCGATATATCTCGATATGTCAACACCTAATTTTAAAAATTTAATTTTTACATTAAAGGAGCGGCAAGACGAAGAATAAGCCAAAGGAAATGATCCTTTAATGCATTAACATTTTTATACTCTTCTGTAACCTCTCTACACTCGGCAAATGTATCGTCAAACATTTGCTTTGTATCAGCAACAGCCTTGCAATTGTAATAAATAACACCATTCTCAAAATGATGATAGAGACTGCGATAATCCAGATTGCTTGTCCCGCATATAGCCACCTGATCATCAAATATACACTGCTTTGCATGACAAAATCCAGGAGTATATTCAAATATTCTCACTCCATCGAGTATAAGATTCTCATAATACGACCTTGTCACATTATATATAAGCTTCTTATCCGGAATACCCGGTGTGATTATACGTACGTCCACTCCGCTCTTGGCAGCAAGAGAAAAGGCATTTTTCATCTCATCCGTAATAATCAGATACGGAGTAATAAAATAACAATATTTTTTTGCACTGCGAAGCATCTGCATATAGATATTTTCACAGAGTCTCTCATTTGACATAGGGTTGTCAGCATACGGAATAACAACCGGATTTTGTATTGACTTATAATCTATCTTCGGGAAATATTTTATGAAATCTGCATCTGAGCGATGCTCACGGCTCATAGCATTCCAGTTTTCAAGGAATATCATTGTCAGGCTCTTTACCCCATTGCCCTCTAGTCTGACTCCCGTATCAAGCCAATTTCCAAAAGGCTCTGTAAAATGGAAATATTCATCAGCAAGATTATATCCTCCGGTAAAACCTATCTTTCCATCTATAACAGTAATTTTCCTATGGTCTCTGTTGTTGAGAAAAAGATTGACAAACGGGACTGCAGGATTAAATACTCTCGCATTAATCCCGTAATTTTCCAATTCCTTTACAAAAGAATTCCCTATGAATCCCATACTGCCAACATAGTCATAAAAAAGTCTTACCTCGACTCCCTGTGCAGCCTTCTCTTTTAAAATATCCAGAATCATTCCAAAAGCCTTGGCATCCTCGATAGCGTGGTATTCCATGAAAATGAAATCCTTAGCCTCTTTCAGATCCTTAAGCTGTGCCTCAAACCCCTTTAATGCATCGTTATAATATTCTATATCTGTATCAACATATGGTACAAATCCTGAATACCTATGAACATATTCCACGAGTCCTTTAGCACTCGCATTGATTTCCTCGGCCTGTTCAAAGGCTCTTATATCATATTTTATGAGATTGACAAGCTCTTCATCGACCTGACTATACTGCTTTCGCTTGAATCTGAGATTACGGTTGAAGCCGACCAGTAATAGTAAAAAAGTGCCCAGAACCGGAAATGCAAGGATAAGAATAATCCACGGCATTTTGACGGAGGCTGTGATTCTGTCATTGTAAATAAGCAAAACGAGTAACGCGGATAAAACCGTAATCAATAGAGAAATCCAAGGGAATCTATGCCCCATATCCTCTATAAAAATGTATATCCACAACACCTGTGCCAAAATAGAAATTACCGAAAATACAGCTAGCTTTATACCATTTCCAAAATCACGTTTTGTTTCTACTGTTTTTTTCATAGCAAACCTCGCGTAATATTTTGACTCCCACTGACCCTATCTCTACGCATAAGTCTATCACTACTATGTTTATAAGTAAAAAATTTTCAATAATATTGGCACACACAATGAAAAAACTAATCCATTACAGTAGCCATCAAAGCCATATATTCCCTTGGTGGCCTACTATACTCTACCATACCCGATGCGTTTTCCATGATTGTCTCTCTTGTCATATTCCAGGTATCAATGAGCTCAAGACGATACTTCTTGTCCAAAGGCAGATTTATGACACCCTTTTTAGAGCATCTCATAAAGAAATATTCTAAAAAGACCTGCTCGCCACAGTGTCCCAAATAACAATATTCAGCATATGTATGCATATGCATCTGCTCAGGCGTCAACATTGATGTTGCTATTTTAAAGCTCTCAAACAGCTTGGATCTCTCCATGTTTAGTCTTTCTTCTTCAGTCATATTATCAAGCATAGCCTTCATGGAATCTGTAGCCTCGATAGGGCCCGGCAATTCCTCAACTATATTTTTTAGGAACGCAATGCGCTGTACCGACTGTCCCTTTAGTCTCCCTCCCTTTGACCACCAAACGATTTCATTTACAGGGTCTAAAAATGTCTCTCCATGAGTGCAATAACTGCCGCTGACAATTGCCTGCCAAAATCTCGATGTCATCTCCTGCCCTGAGATTGAGCCCCAATATTCCGGCAAATCTCCCTCATAACAACATTCGTCGTCAATTATCGGTTTTTTAAAATGCGAAATTGCCCCCGCCAAATCCGGCATTCTTTTTGTTTGAAACGAGCCATGCGTAATATTTTTTCTTGATGGAGACCATATTTTGAAACAATTATGATTAGATAGCAAATGATGCCTAATGTCATTAGCCGCAATAAATTCCTCAACTGCTTCCCAATGAGATATTGGCTTTTTGGCCAAAAGCAAATCGTATTCATTAGCCATGCTCCACCAAATATTATCAAGGTGACCTAATCTTTTAATTACATAATCGAGATATTTTAGATCATCCTCCAAAGAGAAATCACTAAATCCCCAATTATCATAAGGATGAAATAGAATCAAATCACACTGTATCTCCATGGAATCAAGTCGTTCAATAATTCCCTCGAGATGCTTCCAAAAGCTTTCGACAGGTTTTTGAACATCCCAGCCATCCCCACTTTTTTCAAAGGGATAAAAATCAGGCTCATTGTTATTATATTGATAGTGCTTGGGAAAAACGCACATACGGACTTTATTAAATGGAGACTCGCTAAGACTCTTAAGCGTCTCCTCTATCAGCTCCTGCTTTTGATGAGCAAGCGCATATACGGTAGTACCAAAAGGCCAAAATAAAGTACCATCTTCATATTCAAAATGTGTGTCTACTGCCCTTACCATTCCATGTCTACTCATTATCCATCTCCTTATTTACAAATGCTACCGCAGACTTCCAGCCGCGATATTTTTCTGCTGCAACTATTCTATCCATATCCGGCTCATGACGCTTACGCTTCATTTTGTTGAAAATCTCATCACTCCATACACCAACAGATTGTCCTGCCATATACGCCACGCCTATTCCCGACAGCTCCTCCTGATTGGGAACCGTCACAACACAACCGGTAATATTACTTTGAAAATCCATTAAATACTTGTTTTTGGTGGGTCCACCGTCAACTCTCAATTCTGCTATATCAATATGAGAATCCATGGACATTGCCCTTACTATATCAGTAATTTGATAGGCAATGCATTCCACGGCAGCCCGCACTATCTCCGCCCTTTTGGTCGTACGTGTCATTCCAATTATTGCCGCCGTAGCCTCTGGGTTCCAGTACGGGGCTCCCAATCCGCTAAACGCAGGCACTACATACAAATTATCATTATTAGTTGCAATATATGCCAATTCTTCGGTTTGGGACGGATTGTCAATAAGTCCTAAATCATCCTTTAACCAGGTAATAACAGCTCCCGTGTAATTAAGATTCCCCTCAAGCACATACTCAACCCTGCCATCTATCCCCCACGCAAGCGAGGTGACAAGTCCATGCTCACTAATAATCGGTGTTTCACCAATATTCATCATAATGGAAGAACCTGTTCCGTACGTAGCCTTTACCATTCCCTTATGCAAGCATCCCTGTCCAAAAAGAGCACCATGGCTATCACCCATAACGGCATTTATGGGAATAGGCTCAGAAAAAATCCCCTCCATATCAGTATATCCATAGCACGCATTAGAGTCATAAACCTGTGGCATATCCTGATAATCTATACCAAATAGATTACAGATTTGAGGATCCCATTGCAAATTAAATATGTCAAATAATTGTGTTCGACTAGCATTGGAATAGTCTGTACCGTAGGTTTTACCCTTTGTCAGTCGGTATACCAAAAAGGTATCTACTGTGCCATGGCAAACCCTATGCTCCTTTTGAAGCTGCTTTGCCCCAACCGTATTTTCAAGTAGCCATGCGATTTTTGCTGCAGGAAAATATGGTGACAACTTGAGTCCTGTCTTATTTAAAATCTCCTCAGAGAATTCCTTTATTGACTTGCGATTACAGATATCAGCCGCCCTGCTGCACTGCCAAACAATTGCATTTCCGAGACTTTTGCCGCTATACTTGTCCCAGATGACACTGGTTTCTCTTTGATTACTGATCCCCAGTGCAACTACATGCTCTGGACTGACATTTGCCTTGGTGAGTACCGCACGAACGACCTTGATTACATTATCATAAATCTCCTCCGGGTCATGGCTAACCCATCCTTTTTCATTTATCAATTGTCTATGAGGTAAGTCCTCACGACACATAAGTGTGCCATTTTTATCAAACAGTAATGCTTTGGTTCCCTGAGTGCTCTGATCAATAGAAATCACGTACTGCATTGACAATCCCCTCCGCGTTCAAACCATAATAATCAAAAACCGCCTGTGATTTGCCTGTTATAACATGATCATCAGGTAGTGCCTTTTGAATAATATTCATGGGATGATGCTCTGATAAACACGATGCAACCATTGCTCCTAATCCGCCATAAGGCGCATGTTCCTCCATTGTAATTACAAGCTGTACTCCCTCAACCTCAGATAAAAGAGTTTCTTCATCAAACGGCTTCAGACAATACATATCAAGCACTACTGCAGTTATATCTGTTTCAGATAATAGTTTGGCAGCTTCAATAGCCGGACGCACCATTTCTCCGCAAGCTACAATTACTACTTTACGCTCTCCTTTGCCTAAATATCTGAATACATTTGCACGGTTCAATTCAAAAGGAACATCATCCTCAGAATATATATCCTCAACCGGATTTCGTCCAACTCTGATATATGCAGGTTTTTCATCCATCAATAATGCCTCTATAAGCTTTGCTGTCTGAAATCTATCACTGGGAAGATAAACTCGCATATTTGGAATTGCTGACATAGCCGCAATATCCTGAGCACTATGGTGACTCATTCCAAGCTCTCCATAGCTGATTCCACCACTTATTCCGATCAGCTTCACATTAGTATTTGAATAGGCGACATCAACTTTGGCCTGCTCATATGAACGAGTCGAAATAAAGCACGCAGGTGAAAAACAATAGGTCTTTTTCCCTAGATGCGCCATTCCCGCTGCTATACTCACAAGATTCTGTTCTGCTATCCCCACCTCAATAGACTGCTCCGGAAACTGTTCAAAAAAAGGAGTCATCGATGCAGAGCCTCTAGAATCAGAACAAAGTGCAATTATATTCCTATCTTTTTTTGCTTGAGAAAGAAGTGTATTACAAATAGCCTGTCGATTTGGTATTTTATTCATGTAGAACCGCCTCCCTTCTCTCGTCGATGGCTTTCATTATTTGCTCATACTCATCATCAGTTGGTACGTGATGATGCCAGCTCACTTTATTCTCCATTACCATTCCGCCACCATATCCTTTTATGGTATTTGCTATTATGCACGTGGGTCTGCCTTTTATATTTTTTGCCTCATCAAAAGCTTTATTCATTTCAGCGATACTATTTCCGTTAGCTTCAATCACATTCCATCCGAAGCTTTCTATCTGTCTATGCAAATTCTCATGCGTCATAACATCCTCTGTAGCCCCTGAAATCTGCAAATGATTCCTATCAACCACAGCGCATAAATTATCCAGCTTGAAATGTCCTGCTGCCATAAAGCCTTCCCAAACCGAGCCTTCAGAAACCTCTCCATCACCCATAACCGTATATACTCTACTGTCGCGATTGTCTTTTTTGCAGGCAAGAGCCATTCCCACAGAAACCGGAAGCCCATGTCCCAAAGAACCGGAATTCATTTCTACGCCATCTATTTCATTATTAGGATGTCCTATAAACCTTGAACCGAACTGAGAAAATGTATTTATCAATTCCTCTGTATCAAAAAATCCTCTGTCCGCAAGAACCGCATAATAGCTTTCAACTGAATGTCCCTTGCTCATAACAAAATAATCCCGATTAGGGTCATCCTTATTCTCCGGGCTAATATTCATCTGCGAATAATAAAGCGAAACAAGAGTCTCCATCACTGAAAAATCTCCACCTATATGACCTCCCCCGGATTTCTTAATCATTTTCAATACAACCTTACGCAAATCAAAGGCTTTTAACGTAAGCTCTCTACTATTCATAACACCACTCATACAATCCAAGAATTTCCTTTCTCCCGACTTTGCCGGGTAAATATCTCATATCATAATTCCGTGAATACGATCTAATACCTGCTGCTCTACATCATCATACAAATCCGGAGTAACACCTATATATTTGCATGCCTCGTATAGTACAGGAACCACATCCTGATGAATTCCAACACAATGGTGAATATAAGGTCCTTCAACGATTTTTGCCTCAAGACGCGGCCAGTTTTCTACCTCTACCCACAGATACGTCCCCTTAGTGTACGGTCCATCTATTCCCTTTGCATTTCCTAGTAGCAGAGAATAATTCCCCTCATCGCCGTCAAACCTGGCAAGTGTCAACTGTCCATGCTTAGCCTCCGCCTCAACAGCCCCCGGATGGTCAAAGGCTAGTGGATATCCAATAGTCGGTTTGCATCCGGCACATGAAATTGGCCACGGACCACAATGCTGCAACAGCTCACCATTGTCATTATCAGGATGACGTACCGTCCAATCTGCAAAGAATGTACGACTTTCATCCATTCCCGCCGCCTCCACCATAAGCGCTGTAATGGCACCGTGAATATCCGTCTCGCACACAACAGGGAATCCCTCCTCATTTAATAGAGAATTAGCAGCACATGGCATTATTCCTATCTCGGACTGAAGAGCATTCCAACACTGAATTGCACCGGCATTACAGCCATACTTGTCTGCAAGATTTCTCATTGCCACCTTCAGCGCAGCAACATTTTCAAGCTGTTCATCACTGACCTTAATATTAAAATTAGCTTTACAATACTTTACAGTTTCTAATACCTTTGTTCCTTCGGTCTTAGCTTTTTTCATCTCCTCGGTAAGTTCCGGCAGTGGAATCGGCGCCAACTGTATATTAAATTTTTCCAAAAGCTCTCCCTCATTACACATTGTCGACCAAAAATCATATGGTCGAGGACCAATTTGGAGAATTCGTATATTTCTGAACACCTTTACCACATTACAAATTCTAAGGAACTGTCTCACACCTACCTCAAAGGACTCATCTTCCAGATTGCAATTTGTCAAATATGTAAATGGGACTCGAAATCTTCTCAGGACCTTACCTGTTGCAAATATTCCGCACTGACTATCTCTTAGTCGGATACCATTATCATCAGGTCGCTCGTCTCTCGGGCCCCATATCAACACAGGCAAATTCATATTTTTAGCAAGTCTTGCGACCTCATATTCTGTTCCAAAATTCCCATGAGGAAAAAATAATCCATCTACTTTTTCCTTTTTAAATTTTTCCTCAATCCTAATCCTGTCGGTATCATCATGCAGGAGTCCGTCCTCTGCAATATCATCTATATCGACAAATTCTACCCCCATGCTTCTCAATTTTTCTCGTGTATAATTTGCGTACTCCACCGCCGCAGGAGCACTAAAAATACTTCTTCTTGTCGGTGCATAACCAAGTTTTATCTGTGCCATATTCCCCTCCTATATACGTCATCTTTTGTTACTATTCATCACACCTATATTTATCGCTGATTACATAATGAGAATAGTTCTAAATTACTAATCACCAAATTAGGCCTTGAACAATAAATATCTTTAGTACAATATAGCTTGACATTTACTTTATTCCAATGAATAATTAAGTGTAATTTACTAAATTCACACTTAAGTTTGTTTAAAATATCTAGGGGGGATAATATGTCGATAACTGCAAAAGAATTAGCTAAGCAATTGGGACTTAGCGCGAGTGCTATTTCAATGGCATTGAATAACAAACCGGGAGTTAGCACCGAGACAAGACAACTAATTATAAAGGCAGCCGAGGAAGCTGGCTACGATTTCACAAAAATAAAGACTCCATCGGAAATCAACGGAAGCATCTATGTGATTTTTTACAAATCAAGCAATGCTATTCTCTCTTATACACCTATATTTGATGAATTGTATGAAGGTGTTAAGGGCGAATGCCAGAAATACAAAATTAAAACCAGAATGGTTCAATTTAATGAAAAAACAGATGATCTTTCAGAACTGTTTGCTGATTTGCGTGGAAGTGACTGTGTCGGAATAATTCTTGTTGGAACAGAGCTTTCAAAGAGCACCTGCGAAAGCTTTTTACAATTAAATCTTCCTCTTACACTTATGGATTCATATTTTGAATCTCTAGACTGCAATTGTGTTCTAATCAATAACTCACAGGGAGCCTATATTGCCACCAATTATCTCATAGGTCTAACAGGTCTTCAACCGGGCTATCTACAGTCGAGTTATCCTATCTATAATTTTGAGGCCAGGCAAGAAGGATATTTCAAAGCAATAAAAGAGAACGGGATGTCAAAATCCCGTTCCATCATTCATAAATTATCGCCATCAATTGAAGATGCAATGGCTGATATGCTTGAACTATTAGATGAAGGTTGCGATGTTGCCCGCAGCTATTTTGCAGACAACGATGTAATTGCAATAGGTGCCATGAAGGCCTTCAAGCTACGCGGATACAAAATACCGGAAGACATTGCGATAGTGGGCTTTGACAACATATCCGAAAGCCGCATCATAGAGCCAAGTCTCACAACAATGGATGTTCCGAGACTATTTATCGGACAGACAGCCGCCGGTCAGCTCATCTCACAAATCAAAACAAGGGCCTTCCATTCATCCAAAATAGAAATAAACACCCGCATAATCAAGCGCCTGTCTCACTGCATCTAAGCAATTACAGACTCCAGGTATGAATACCTACGTTGTCATCAAATTTCTTTTCGATTGCCTCGGTAGGCTGTAACAAAATCTCGGCTGTATAACCTACAACTGCAGATTTGAGATGACCCGCAAGCACCTGGGTATTTCCGTTTTCATCAAGATATGAAAACAATCCGTGGCTGTGCTCCTGAAGCTCACCTTCGACCATACAGATATTACCATTCAAAGAGACCATCTCGAGCATGCCGGACATCTCATGGTCTATAAAATCATGCTTTTCAGGAATATAGGTAGCTGTTGCAACCATTGAGCAGGCTCCAATTCCTGAAAAAATTGCTCCATTTATATTTTCCTTCTCGCAAAGCTTCTTGAGAGTTTCCAAAATCTCTTCATCCTTGTCAATGCGAACGAGAACCTTGTCTTTTTCTTTTCTATAGTCCATGATAAAACTCCTAATAAATTAGCCACTCTTCCAAATCCCCAGACTATGTGGAGCGGCTTAACTTGCATGTTTCACCTTTTAGAAAAGTCATACTTACGTGACGGCAATTCATCATGAAACGATTCAAACTCTGCCTTCACCTCAGTCAAATAGTATCCTACCACAGCATCGCGATTATCACCAAACTGACTTGTCAATACAGGACTATTCTCAAAGCATTTTTCTATTATATGAGGGTCCTTTGTGAAATTAACCTTGCCCTCTACTCTAAGATAGGTCATCGTCTCCTGATCACCGATGCACACCTGAATATAAGGAAATTTCTGCATCTCCTTGTATGAATCATATATTTCAACTGTATCAAAATACAGCAATCCATTTTCCTCGAATTTGAATTCTAATGGTCGCACCTGAGCCCTTCCATTGAGCCCAACTGTTGTACCGTACTGCATCGGAAAATGCCTGAATATCTTTGTGACAACCTCTAATCCATTATCAAAATCAAGTGATTTAAAAAATTCTAAATTTGTCATCTCTACTCACTCACCCCTACAAAAAGTGGCTCATTATATTTTCTGTCCTTAGGCGCAGGCATATTCCCCTCATGATAACCTAGAATAACATGTGCACTAATGTGATATCCTTCCGGAATATCCCACTTTTTTAAAATATCCTTGCCAAAATCATCTATAAAATAATCTGTCGCTACAGAGATAATACATGAATCTACTCCAATGGATGTAGCAGCAAGACAAATATCCTGTGCCATAATATAAGAATCAGGCTCTGCAAAAAGAAAATTATCCGGTGCAAACATATAAATTACGGTTGGAGCATTATAAAAACCACTATGAGAAGTCTTTGCAATCTCCGCGTCATTTAAAACAATCTGCTTGCGACCATTGAACTGACCATAAACTACATTCTGTGCCTTGCCAAGACGAGTATTAAGCTCTTGGTCCTGGGACACAACAATTCGTGTCCTTTGCTTATTACCTGCGTTTGGAGACCAAATTGCTACATTTAATAATTCATCCAAAGTAGCTTTATCCACCAACTTATCCGTATAATTTCGAACAGAGCGGCGTTCTAAAATATTTTTTATTACTTCATTCATGTAAAATCCCTCCTCTTATGCCGGCATTGCTATTTTCTCATCACCACTAGCCTCTGGCTCATAGCCCTCTACCTCTTTCCAACACTGTGGGTCAGCATCATAGAAATCACCTCTTGCACCACTTGCGACAGCCGGGCAGCCTCTACACCATGCTTTCAACTCACATTTAGAGCACTTTTTAAAATTATCAAACTGCCTGTAATCCTCCATCTGATTAATCCATATATCAGCAAGTCTTTCCTCAAATATGTTTGCAACTCGGCTATTCTGAACACGTCTGCAGGCAAAAACATCACCTGTAGGTGTAATAGTCATATGGCAATTACCACAATTGCAACCACCATAAATCATCTCCGGATCTATATTTTCCGGGATTTTAAATGTTCCTTTTTCATATTCAAAAAGAGTCCAAAGATGATCCTTTTTATTAAAATAAGTATCACATCCCTTTGCCTCATATTCCTCGTATTTTCTGTCGCATTCAGCCAATAAATCTCTGTACTCCTCCGGAGACATATAATTCTCATTTGATTTATCAGCCTTTTCCTCGCTTGTAGGACAATATCTGGAGAATGCGTATACATTCACACCTGCCTCTACAACCGCATCGATAACCCCCGGCACTTCTTTAATATTCTTGCCGGATACTGTTGTCATAATAATTGAACGAATCCCTGCATCATTTAATAGCTTTACGTTTGCCAATGTCGTTTTATACGAACCGGGTTTTCTAAACCAATCGTGAGTCTCCTCCAATCCATCTATCGACATTTGGTATTTCTCACATCCACAATCCTTAAGTCTTGCACATACCTCATGAGTCAGATGAAATGGATTGCCCATAAGAGTAAATGGATACCCCTTAGCTTTCATCAATTCTAATAATTTCCAGAAATCCGGATGGAGTATCGGGTCGCCACCTGTAATATAAAAATATGGAAGTCTGTCATAGGTCTCACAAAAATCCTCGCAATTCTCCACTACCTTTTGCATCTGTTCCCAATTCATAGAATCCAATGCCTTACAGTTATTCTCCGCAAAAATATAGCAATGCTTGCATCTCTGATCACAATCATCCGTTATATGCCACTGAAAAGCAAAATACTGCTTCATCACAAACCTCCAAATTAATAACGTCTAAAATAATTGGGGCTCCAACTCATAAGTCAAAGCCCCTGTTGCACTTAATTGTCAGATTATCTGATTATTGATATATCAACATCAGAATGAATCCAGCTTTAATAAAGCAAATTCTACTTGTCACCAGCGCCACAAGCTGTACCGCATGCTGCTGGCTTCTCCTCTGGCTTGTCACCGGCACCACAAGCTGTGCCACATGCTGCTGGCTTTTCCTCTGGCTTGTCACCAGAACCACATGCTGTACCACATGCTGCAGAGGCAGATGCTTCCATCTTCTTATTCCATCCAAATAATTTGCTTAATCCCATTTCGATCTCCTTTCAGTATCCACTGATTTTTTGTTACATACTCATTATATTGTGCATATTTTTGTTTGTGAAATGAATTTATGCTATAATTAATAACCAAATGGAATTGATATGGAGGTATATATGAATTTTGCGCAGTTAGAATGTTTTGTAAGTTTAGCAGGCACTCTGAATTTTATGCAGACAGCCGAGCAATTAGGATTAACCCAACCAGCCGTATCCAAACAAATTAAATCTATCGAGGACGAACTAGGTGCAACTCTATTTAACCGCACCTCCCGCTCTGTATCCTTGACACCTATCGGACAACAATTTATACCTGATGCCACCGATATGCTAAAAATATACTACAGAAGCAAAGAATGGATTAGCTCATACTACACCAATCAAAGAAATGTTCTTAGAATTGGATATTCCGACCCACATCAATTGCAAATAATCAGCTATTTCCTTAGAACACTCATCAAAAATGATGAAAACAGCAATATTACTCCTGAATTTATCAACGACCAAACAGATGCTAATCTGAGTCGTCTTCAGAAAAGTCAGCTAGATATTGTAATTGGAATGAAGGATGCACGATTCGAGGACAATCAGATAGTATTCAGAAAGCTACAAGATAATGGATTCAAATGCGTCGTTGCCAAAAGTCATCCAATATCAAAAAAATTTGTTGAAGATGAAAATATACCACGAACAATAACCTCTAAAGAATTATGGCCTCACAGACAGATAATCAATATTCCACCATACCTTTTAAAAAGCTATTATTCCAGAGGATATAGAATTCTGCCGATAAACGACAATCTAGACAATATAATATGCAACAATACAAACGAGGCATACGGAATGGCTTTGGCCGGTCTAGGCTACACCATGGTACCCGAGCATCTGCTAATTCCTCACGAATCACTTCTTGTTCTGGATTGGAATGACTCACCGCATTCCTCATTTGGAATATACTACGATGGTGAAGTCGACAAAAAATCAAGCACCTACGAATTTGTAAAAGCTGCTATTGCATACTATAATAATACAACCTCTCCTAAATAGGAGAGGTTGTGTGTTTTATACATTTATCTCAGCTGTTACTCCAAGAATATCTTTATTTGCCTCAAGGATTGGATTAATTACATCGCGAAGATATACTTCAACCTGGCGAGGTGCACGTCCAACATATCTTGCCGGCTCCATAGTAGCCTCGAGTTCTTCTAATCCCATTGGGAATTCATCATCTTCTGCAATAAGCTCCAAAAGATTGTTATCCTTTCCCTCTACCTTGACATTCTTTCCAGCCTCCATAGAAAGTGTTCTAATCTTTTCATGAAGCTCCTGTCTGTTTCCTCCGAGTTTAACAGCATCCATCATGATATTCTCTGTTGCCATAAATGGTAACTCTGACATAAGACGCTTTGTAATAACCTTGTCATACACAACAAGACCATCAACAACATTTAAGCAAAGATCAAGGACGCCATCTGTTGCCAAAAATCCTTCAGCAATAGAAAGTCTCTTGTTTGCCGAATCATCAAGTGTTCGCTCGAACCACTGTGTAGCAGATGTTATAGCAGGATTTAACGCATCAATCATAACATATCGCGAAAGAGAAGCTATACGCTCTGAACGCATTGGGTTGCGCTTGTATGCCATAGCCGAAGAACCAATCTGACTCTTTTCAAAAGGCTCCTCAACCTCCTTCAAATGCTGCAATAAACGTATATCATTAGACATTTTGTGAGCAGATGCAGCAATACCTGCTAAAATATTGCAAACTCTTGTATCAACCTTTCTCGAGTATGTCTGGCCACTGACAGGGTAACAAGACTCAAATCCCATTTTCTTTGCAATCATAGGATCAATCTTATCGATTGTCTCGTTGTCGCCATTGAAAAGCTCGAGAAAACTTGCCTGAGTACCGGTTGTTCCCTTAGATCCGAGTAGCTTTAATGTAGAAAGGACATAATCAAGGTCTTCTAGATCCATGACAAATTCATTTAACCACAGCGTCGCTCTTTTACCGACCGTCGTAGGCTGCGCCGGCTGAAAATGTGTAAATGCCAATGTAGGCTGATTCTTATATTTATCAGCAAATCTTGCAAGCTCTGAAATGACATTAACCAATTTCTTTCTAATAAGAATAAGTGCATCACGCATAATAATAATATCGGTATTGTCACCTACATAGCAGCTGGTAGCACCTAAATGAATAATACCTGCCGCCTTAGGGCACTGCTTACCATATGCGTATACATGGCTCATAACATCATGACGAACTTCTTTTTCGCGTGCCTTAGCCACGTCATAATTGATATCAGTGACATGCTCTTTCATCTCGTCAATCATTTCCTGGGTAATAACAGGCTTGCCATCCTGCGACAATCCCAATTCCATCTCGGTTTCAGCTAGTGCAATCCACAGTCTACGCCATGTAGAAAACTTTTTATCCTGTGAAAAAATATATTGCATTTCCTTGCTGGCATATCTCTCTGAAAGAGGACTTGTATATCTATCTGTACTCATATTCTCTCCTTTTTCTCAACCGCCATCCGTTACGTTTGTAAACGCGCCATTGAAGGTTTTCATGCTCCCGCAGGGCACCCCTCGTACTCGAGCTAGGCAACTTTCCGCTTCGCGGCACCCTCCTAGCTCGGCACGATACTTCCCTGCTCGCGCTTGCCAAGTGTATTTAGGCGCTTATACGAGCTAATTTATAGCTAACAAGCTCTGAATGTTACTCAAGCGAGACGTTCTGTCGAGCGGAGTATATTCAGGCTTGTATGCGTAAAAAATTAGCGTATCCTAGTTTTTATACCTTATTTTTCGTATTCACCTCGAATATCCTCCGTAGGTGGCTTCATAGGATAGTTTCCATCGAAGCATCCATGGCAGATTTCAAGGCCGTCTACCATTTGAGACAGTCTGTCAAACTCCAAATATGCAAGGCTATCTGCCCCGATAATTTTACGAATTTCTTCGATTGAATGATTATATGCTATAAGCTGCTCTCGACAAGGCACATCTGTACCGAAATAACACGGCCACAAAAACGGTGGTGATGATATACGTACATGAACCTCAGTAGCACCTGCATCACGAAGCATTTTGACAATACGATCTGATGTTGTTCCTCGCACAATAGAATCATCAATCATAATTATGCGCTTGCCCTTAACTACGCCGCTAAGTGCATTTAGCTTGACCTGTACAGATGATTCTCGACTAGCCTGCTTTGGCTTTATAAATGTACGACCCACATAACCATTTTTAACAAAAGCTGTACCATATGGTATACCGGACTCTAATGAATATCCCAAAGCAGCAGCATTTCCAGATTCCGGAACGCCAACAACTAAATCTGCATCAACAGGTGAATCCTTTGCCAAAAATCTACCTGCCTTTATTCTGGCATCATAGACGGATATGGCATCAATAGTACTGTCCGGTCTTGCAAAATAAATATACTCAAATATACAACGCGCATGCTCAGACTTTGGCACACATCTACTTTTGTCAGATTTAATACCAAAATCCGGAGATATTGTAACTATCTCACCCGGCTCGATATCTCTGACAAAATCCGCGCCAATGGTATCTAATGCACAAGTTTCGGATGCAATAATATATGCATTATCACGCTTTCCAATGCAAAGAGGTCTGAATCCCTGAGGATCACGAGCAGCTATCAGCTTTCTAGGCGACATAACAACAAGCGAATAAGCACCTTTAATCTTGTCACAAGCTCTTGCCACAGCCTCCTCTACAGTTGCACTCTTCAATCTCTCTCTAGCTATCAGATAGGCAATTGTCTCCGAATCAATTGTCGTTTGGAAAATCGCTCCTGTCATTGACAGCTCATCGCGTAATTCCTCAGCATTAATAAGATTGCCATTATGAGCCATTCCAAGAATACCCTTGATATAACTCAATACAAGAGGCTGTGCATTTTCTCTTGTAGATGAACCGGCTGTAGAATATCTTGTATGGCCCACACCTATATCACCATGCATTCCTTCAAGAATCTCTTGATTAAACACTTCATTTACAAGTCCCATTCCCTTTTCCAAGGCATAATTACGCTTGGGGCCATTTGTATCAGAAACCGCGATGCCACAACTCTCCTGACCTCTGTGCTGCAACGCAAAAAGGCCATAATAAATCGAGGAGGCAACGTCTCTACCGTCAAAATCATACATAGCAAAAACGCCGCACTCCTCGTGCAAATCGTCCCATGGCATGTCCTTTACTTTTAAATCTGTCATAAAATCTCCTAATACATAGTTTATATACAAGACTTCTTGTGGACTATAATAATAAGCCCACAAGAATCCTGCTTTGCCAGATAAGCAATTATTTTAAAACAATCACTAAAATGATCTATACCTCAAGTGCTTTTCCGGTTAATAACTTGTATGCCTCAAGGTACTTGTCTATAGTCTTGTCGATTACATCCTGTGGAAGGAAATAATCAGAATCCGGATTAGCTTTAAGCCAATCGCGTACAAATTGTTTATCAAATGATGGCTGTCCGTGACCTGCTTCATAACCCTCAAGTGGCCAGAAACGTGAACTATCCGGAGTGAGCATCTCATCTGCTAAAACAATATTACCATTCTCATCAAGACCAAATTCAAACTTTGTATCAGCAATAATAATTCCCTTGGCAAGGGCATAGTCAGCGCACTTTTTATAAAGAGCAATAGTGTTATCTCTAAGTGCAACTGCATATTCCTCACCATGTCCCGGGAATTCTTTTTCAAGAACTTCTATAGAACGCTCGAAAGAGATATTTTCATCATGATCACCAATTTCGGCCTTTGTTGAAGGAGTATAAATAGGCTCAGGCAATTTATCAGATTCTCTGAGTCCCTCAGGGAGCTTTATGCCACAAACAAGGCCTGTATCTTTGTAGCTGGCCCATCCGGAGCCTGTGATGTATCCACGAACTATGCACTCGATTGGAAGCATTGTCAGCTTCTTGCACATCATGGTCTTGCCCCTGTACTCTTCATTCTGAAAGAACTCAGGCATATCCTTTACATCAGTTGAAAGCATGTGATTTGGAACGATGTCAGATGTAAGGTCAAACCAAAACTTTGACATCTGTGTAAGTACTGCACCCTTATTTACAATCTTATTTTTTAAGATAACGTCGAATGCAGATATACGGTCAGTGGCCACCATGATAATGCTGTCGCCATTATCGTATACTTCTCTTACTTTTCCTTCTTTAATTGGTTTCATGTTCAAAATCCTCTCTCATTTATTAAATTTTATTTAACAGTATAAACTGTTATTAACTATTTCTTGATAAGCAGTGACTTACCTGTCATCTCCTTTGGCTGCTCAAGACCCATTATTTCAATGAGTGTAGGAGCAATATCACAAAGGGCTCCGCCTTCACGAAGTGTATAGCTGCTATCATAGTTAACTAAGATAAATGGAACAGGATTTGTAGTGTGAGCTGTGTGTGGCTCTCCTGTCTCATAATCAATCATCTTCTCAGCATTACCGTGATCAGCACAGATGAACAATGCTCCGTCCATCTCCTTAACTGCCTCTACAGCATCTCCTACAAGTGAGTCAACACGCTCTACAGCCTTAACAGCTGCCTCTATAACGCCGGTATGACCAACCATGTCCGGATTAGCAAAATTAATAACTATAACATCGTACTTATCAGACTTGATTGCCTCAACAAGATTCTTGCCAACCTCCGGAGCTGACATCTCTGGCTTAAGGTCATATGTAGCTACATCCTTAGGTGAATTAACAAGGATTCTCTCCTCATCCTTGTTAGGCTCTTCAACACCACCGTTGAAGAAGAATGTAACATGTGCGTATTTTTCTGTTTCTGCAAGTCTAAGCTGCTTCTTACCATTTGCAGCTAAGAACTCACCAAATGTATTTGTAATATTTTCCTTTTCAAAAGCAATTTGCTTGTTTGGAATTGTCTCATCATAATCCTTGAAACAAGCATAATAAATGTTAAGGAAATCTCTTGTGAAACCGGTAAAATTGTCATCACAAAAAGCTCTTGTAATCTCTCTTGCTCTATCAGGACGGAAATTAAAGAATACAACTGAATCGCCATCCTTAACCAATGAAAGAGGCTTACCGTCAGCATCTGTAATAACAGTCGGAATAACGAACTCATCAGTAACTCCATCATCATATGAAGCCTGCATTGCATCCTGTACTGATGTAGCTAAAACTCCCTCTCCCTTTGTAAGAGAATCATATGCTTTCTGAACTCTATCCCAGTTATTATCTCTATCCATTGCATAATAACGACCGGATAATGATGCAATTTTACCAACACCAATCTCGTCCATCTTGGACTGTAACTGTGCCAGGAAATCTTTTCCTGAAGCAGGTGGTGTATCACGACCATCCAGAAATGCATGTACATAAACATTCTCAAGGCCGTTCTTCTTGCACATTTCAAGCATTCCATAGAGATGCTCGATATGACTATGCACTCCACCGTCTGAGAGGAGTCCCCACAGATGCATATCGCCACCGGTCTTTTTACAATTATCTATTGCCTCGAGAAGAACCTTGTTTTGGAAAAACTCTCCATCGGAAATAGCCTTGGTGATTCTGGTCAAATCCTGGTAGATAATACGGCCTGCGCCGATATTCATATGTCCTACCTCGGAATTTCCCATCTGACCATCAGGAAGTCCAACGAACATTCCCGAAGCCTGTCCCTGAACAAATGGACATTCGGCCATCAATTTGTCCATAACAGGTGTGTTTGCCATCGCAATTGCATTCCCCTTTGGATTGTCATTGAGACCATATCCATCGAGAACCATAAGTACAACTGGTTTCTTACTCATATTGTTTCTCCTTATTCTGTTGATTGTTTAACTATACGTCCGGACTCATCGATAACAGCAGTCGTCGACAAATCATTAAGACTATCTATAATATCGCTATATGCGGTATCTTCATCATCAAGTAATGACACAACTCCCGAGCTAAAACGACATGGAAGAAAATAAGTATCAATTGTGCCATCAGAATTAATACGAACCTGTGCCAACCCTGTATTATAATCCGCAGGAAGCTGACTGCTAACAGAGAAAAAGTAATTGCCCAGGCTGTAATATACAGGGACATCATCAATATATTCGACTGTCTGAAGACAGTGTGTATGTCCTCCTATTATAACATCTGCCCCGGCCTCAACAAAAGCCCTCGCAAGAGCCACCTGATCAGCACCATAATTAGCATTGCCCTCTGTCCCCCAATGAGGATAGACAATAACATAGTCAGCATTCTGCTTTGCTAATGAAATCTCGTCACAAAACTGCTCGGGATGCAGGCATTTTAAAACACCTGGTGTAGTGCCTGTAGCCTCCTTAGTATAATTCAATGTCCTCTCTATCTGAGTTGCTGCAACAAATGCTATCTTGCGGCCACCTATGATAAAATACACAGGCTTAAGTGCATCATCGAGATTGACACCTGCCCCAACATTAGGCATACCATCACTATCGAGTGTATTAAGCGTATCAAGAAAACCTATCTCGCCATAATCATAAACATGATTATTAGCCACACCGGCTATATCTACGCCTATGTCATCGAGCAATCCCACTCGACTGGGATCGGCCCTAAAAGTATATGCCTTGCCGGATAAAGCCTCTCCTCTATCTGTGTAGGCAAATTCATTATTTACCATCAATATATCGGCAGACTGCATCTCATCAAGTAAATCAGATGAAAAGCAATCAATAATCCCATTTATTTGCTGGTCCATGTAAATTGTTGTCCCAACATTTTCAGCTAATGTCAAATCGCCTGTAAAATCAATAACTATCTGATCATCACTGGCAGCATCTAAAACATATGTCTGATCCAATGCGTATTTCTGAATACCTGTCGCCAGGCAGTATTCATACCATAAAACATGTATGCTTTTACCTGTAAGGGTGTACCAGATTTCAGGAGTTTCAAAGTTTGCATAACTGGCGATTTCTTCAATAACATCATCACCGTATTCGGCCGTAATTATAGAAAGGAACGATTCATCAATCGGATGTCCCCCTATAAACGCCTTTGTACTGTTGTTTAAAATCGTGTCCCATGCATCGGAAAGATCGACAATTTCTATCTTTTCCGGTTCCTTTTCCTCTTCTGCAATCGGTTCGACCTCTGTGACTGTAGTCCTACAACTTGTAACAACCATAGAGACCATAAGAATAAATGCTAAAAGGAAGTGTACTTTAACTTTCCTCATTAATCTGTGCCTTCACCCTGACAACAGCCTCCATGGCGCCTTCATAATCAGCATCAGCAGCCATTTCATAATATGACAAAGCTGTTTCCAAATTTCTCTCTACCCCGTAACCATTTTCATAAAGAAAACCTAAATTAATCTGTGCCTTTGCATAGCCCTGCAAAGCCGCTAGCTTCTGGTAATAGACAGCTGACGAAAAATCAACATCTACACCTAAACCATTATAGTACATATAACCAATCTGATTAAGCGCAGGAGCGTAATCAGAATCAGCAGCCTTTAAATAATAATCCATGGCCTTTTCATAGTCCTGATCGACATCAAGTCCATTCTCATAAATCTGTCCCAGATAATAGCTTGCCTTGGCATAACCATTATCAGAAGCCTTTTCCAAATAACCTATGGCATTTTCAACATCGACCTCTACTCCTGAACCATTTATATACATAAGCGCAATTGCGGTATTAGAATGATTAATTGCGAATTGATCATCCAATTCAGTGCTGGTTGACGCAGCAGCATTCATGTAATAATCAAGAGCAAGCACATAATCCGTGGCAACTCCATAGCCATTCTCATTGCAATAGCCTACATAATACATGCCGTCCAAATCACCATTCTGAGCAGCTGTAGCAAAATAGATATATGCAGTAGAAACAGACTGTAGAACAGAATTGTCCACGACATCCTCATCCATTACCGAATCGGTATCACTCTCAGTAGTAGATGAATCATCAGTACTGTCTGTTGTATCTGTAGCATCATCTAAAACTGTATCAGAATCAGCAGTATCCTCAGAATCAGATGTATCATCCACAACAGCAGCAGGTATTGCTGCATCCTCCAACTCCTCGGTGGACAGTCCTGCGAGAATCACCCTACCAAGGCCAACATTTGCATTAACTGAGCCTCCCTCGAGTGCAGTTGAAAATAATGCCTGTGCCTGTTCTAAATCCTTATCTACATAAGTGCCTGTTAAATAAAAGTATCCTAAAGCATTTGTGGCGTCAATATAGCCATTATCCGATGCCTCTTGATACCAATTGAACGCCTCCTGGAAATCCTGTTTGACATCATCAGTGCCATATTCCAGCATCTGGGCCAATCTATACTGTGCCTCGGCATCACCCTCGTATGCCAAAACCTCTAATTCATTGTAAGAAAGCACACTGTAATCAGAAATATCGTCCTCAGCCACCTGTTCAGTTGTATCGGCAGTCTCATCATCAGTGGAATCATCAGAATTCCTGCATCCACTAAAAACAGATGCAGCAATAAGTGTTATCAAGAAAATATATAAACTACGTTTCATATAGCCTCCAATTTAATAATGGAATAGCCCATTCGAGGCAAATTATACCATAAATGATATGCTATTTAAATATAAAATTGCCACAGAATTAATCCAGAATTAATCTATAGATTTCATTTTTCAAAAATTTTTGAATATAAAAAGATGCATCGGAAATTCCGATGCATCTTAAAACTTTAGGAGATTGTTAATTTACGCGTTAACGATTTTACCAAAGTCTGCCTTAAGTGAAGCGCCACCGATAAGTCCACCATCGATGTTTGGCTTGCTCAAAAGCTCTGCAGCATTGCCTGCATTCATAGATCCGCCATACTGAATACGTACCGCATCAGCTGTAGCCTGATCATAAAGCTTTGCAATAAGCTCACGAATGAATGCACAAACTTCCTCAGCCTGATCTGCTGTAGCCGTTTCACCAGTGCCGATAGCCCAGATTGGCTCATAAGCGATAACAAGCTTCTTAACCTGATCTGCTGTAACACCAGAAAGATCCCAAGTAATCTGGCGCTCAATCCACTCCTTGTATGTACCAGCCTTACGAAGCGCAAGAGACTCGCCACAGCAAAGAATTGGAGTAAGCCCGGCAGCAAATGCCTTCTTGACCTTTGCATTGATGAGAATATCATCCTCTCCGAAGATATCTCTTCTTTCTGAATGACCCATGATTACATATTTAACACCTGCATCAATGAGCATAGGTGCTGAAATTTCTCCTGTGAATGCACCCTTGTCCTCAATGTAGAAGTTCTCAGCACCAACATTAACATTAGTGCCCTTAACAGCCTCTACTACAGGTACAATATCGATTGCAGGAACGCAATATACTACGTCTACTGCATCATTTACAACTAAATCTTTGAGCTCAGCAACAAGCTTTACAGCCTCAGAAGGTGTCATGTTCATCTTCCAGTTGCCGGCAATAATTCTTCTTCTTGCCATATTAGTTTTCCTCTCGTTATTATTTTGACTCTATCATACATGTATCATGTACATGCAAAAATTCGAATACTTTAAAAAATTTCTTATTTTGCTTTAGTGCAAGGCAGCTAATGCGAAGCTGTACTAAGTACTGCGAGCCATTAGCTAACGCCGCAATTAAGCTAAAGAAGAAATTTTACTTGTCGTCTGCTGCGTATACACCAGGCAACTCCTTACCCTCAAGGAACTCAAGTGATGCGCCACCACCAGTAGAGATGTGGCTCATCTTGTCAGCAAAGCCAAGCTGATTTACAGCTGCTGCAGAATCACCACCACCGATAATTGTAGTAGCATCTGTCTCAGCAAGGGCCTGAGCAACAGCTTTTGTACCTGCAGCAAGTGTAGGATTCTCGAATACACCCATAGGTCCATTCCAAAGAACTGTCTTTGCTGTTTTTACCTTGCTTGCGAAAAGTTCTACTGTCTTTGATCCAATGTCACAACCCATTCTATCTGCAGGCATATTGTTTGAATCATATACAGCAGTCTCGATTGGCGCATCGATTGGGTCTGGGAACTCAGAAATTGTAACAGCATCTGTAGGAAGAAGAATCTCCTTGCCCATGCTCTTAGCTTTTTCAAGCATCTCCTTGCAGTAATCAAGCTTAGTATCGTCTACAAGAGACGTACCAATCTCATATCCAAGTGCCTTCTGGAATGTGTATGACATACCGCCACCAATAATAAGTGTATCGCACTTCTCGAGAAGGTTGTTGATAACGTTGAGCTTGTCAGCTACCTTAGCACCACCAAGAATAGCTACGAATGGACGTACAGGATTCTCAACTGCATTACCAAGGAAATCAATCTCCTTCTGCATAAGGTATCCAACTACATTTGAACCACCCTTTGCTGTAATGAACTTTGTAACACCGGCTACTGAAGCGTGTGCTCTATGTGATGAACCGAATGCATCACATACATAATCATCTGCGAGATCAGCAAGTTCCTTAGAGAAAGCCTCGCCATTCTTTGTCTCTTCCTCGCCTCTGAAACGAGTATTCTGAAGAAGAACAACATCTCCCTCATTCATAGCATTAACGGCTGCTGTTGCAGCATCGCCTGTAACATTGTAATCAGCTACAAATGTAACTTCCTTACCAAGCTTTTCAGAAAGTCTCTTTGCAACCGGTGCAAGACTCTCACCCTCATTTGGGCCGTTCTTTACCTTGCCAAGGTGTGAGCAAAGAATTACCTTTCCACCATCGGCAATAAGCTTTTTGATTGTAGGAAGAGCTGCATTGATACGAGTGTCATCTGTAATCTCTCCTGCCTTAAGTGGTACGTTAAAATCGCAACGAACAAGGACACGACGGCCCTTAACATTAATGTCATCAACTGTCTTTTTGTTTAATGCCATAATTTTATCCTCCATAAATATAAAAGGGGTCCGGTCCATATGGACCGGACCCCTTAAAAAGTCGTATTCGTAAAAACGAATTAAGCGAGCTCGCTAAAGTACTTAATAGTACGAACCATCTGAGAAGTATAAGAGTTCTCATTATCATACCAAGAAACTACCTGAACCTCGTACTGGTCATCAGAAATCTGGTTAACCATTGTCTGTGTAGCATCGAAGAGAGAACCAAATCTCATACCTACGATATCAGAAGAAACGATCTCATCCTCGTTGTAGCCGAATGACTCGTTTGCTGCTGCCTTCATAGCTGCATTGATATCTTCCTTTGTAACACCAGCCTTCTTAACAACAGCTGTAAGAATTGTTGTAGAACCTGTTGGTGTAGGAACACGCTGTGCAGAACCGATAAGCTTTCCGTTGAGCTCAGGGATAACAAGACCGATAGCCTTTGCTGCACCTGTTGAGTTAGGAACGATATTAACTGCTGCTGCACGTGAACGACGAAGATCACCCTTTCTCTGTGGGCCATCAAGTGTCATCTGATCACCTGTGTAAGCGTGGATTGTAACCATGATACCTGACTGGATTGGAGCGTACTTGTTAAGTGCGTCAGCCATTGGAGCCAAGCAGTTTGTTGTACATGAAGCTGCTGAAATGATTGTATCAGAAGCCTTAAGTGTCTCATGGTTTGTATTGTAAACGATTGTAGGAAGATCGTTTCCTGCTGGAGCAGAGATAACAACCTTTCTAGCGCCGGCATTGATATGAGCCTGTGCCTTTTCCTTTGATGTGTAGAATCCTGAGCACTCAAGAACTACGTCAACCTTAAGGTCACCCCATGGGCAATTGTTTGCATCTGGGAATGCATAGATTTTGATTTCCTTACCACAAACGATGATTGAATCATCTGTAGCTGAAACCTCATCAGCATGCTCGTACTTTCCCTGTGATGAATCATACTTTAAAAGATGTGCTAACATCTTTGGGCTAGTTAAGTCATTGATTGCTACTACTTCGTAACCCTCTGCTCCGAACATCTGACGGAATGCAAGACGTCCGATACGGCCAAAACCGTTGATTGCTACTCTTACTGCCATTTTTAAATCCTCCTAAAGATTCTTTTAAAATATTAATTTCGCGAGATTCTCAAAAAAGAGCCCCGTATGCATTTCATTTTATACAATCTCATCCTATAATTCAACCCTTAATATGAAGATTGTTATTTTTTTCTCAATCTCTCATGGAAAACCGACAAAAGATTGTTATTTTTTTACCAATCTGTTATTAAACACCCATTATATGCTAGACTATTAGTGCTGTTTAATAAATTTAAGGAGAAAAATAATGCTTTGGGACAATCATATGCACAGTAACTTTTCAGGTGACTCGGATGCTTTGCCTGAAGAAATGATAAAAAGCGCCAAGTCAAAGGGCTTGCGTGGCATGACATTCACTGATCATTTAGACCTCGACTACCCTCCTGAATTTGGCTTTTTTGACCTTGATTTAAAAAATTATTATCCTATTTTGCACAACCTTGCGCTCAAAAACAATACCGAAGATTTCACGATTTTAACCGGAATAGAAATCGGCATACAGCCGCATATAGCTGATGAATGCCTAGAAATTGTAAATGCTTATGACTTTGATTTCGTAATTGGAAGTACACACCTGGTAGATAAAAGCGATCCTTACTTTGATGTTTTCTGGGAAAACTGCGACGAGGACGCAAAGTTACGATGTTACTATGAATCTATTCTTAAAAATATACAGGTCTTCACTGATTTCGATTCCGTCGGTCACTTGGATTATATTTTCAGATACATAAACAATCCGAGCAAAAAGAATGATACCTACGCTCCTTATGCAGAAATTGTAGATGCCATTCTTTCCCAAATCATAAAATCAGACAAGGCACTTGAGGTAAACACAGCCGGCTTACGAAAAGGCCTGAAATATCCCAATCCCTGTAAAGATATTCTTTGCCGATACAAGGAATTGGGTGGAAAACTAATTACAATAGGCGCAGATGCTCACACTCCCGAAGATGTTGCATCAGGCTTTGATTATCTTCCGGTCTTTCTAAAAGACTGTGGCTTCAACGAATTTGCAGTATATATCAAGCGAAAGCCTAATATATATCCAATATAAAAAAGAGTTTTGCTTTGCAAAACCCTTTTAAAGTCCACCGGTATCACCTATATATAGTGCCGCCCAGTGCCACATAGTCTCCATCATAGAATACTACAGCCTGTCCCGGGGTAACCGCTCTAACCTTTTCATCAAAAACAACGTGTATCCTATCGTCGTCAATCCTAGTCACGGTACACATCGTGCCCTTGTGACTATATCGGATTTTAGCTAAAAGCCGCACCTCTGTAATATCTTCCAATCCCATGAAATTGAGCTGGTCAGCATATAATTCATTTGTAAATACATCCTCAGGCTCTCCGATGACCACTTCATTTGTCTCGGGACGTATTTCTGTAACAAAAACAGGATGCCCCATTGCAATGCCCAATCCTTTTCGCTGACCTATGGTGTAATGAATATAACCCTTGTGCCTTCCGAGAATTCCACCAGACGTACTGACAAAATTCCCCTCCGGCGGAAGCTCACCGCCCCAGGTACGCTTTATATATCCGGCATAATCGCCATCATCTATAAAACAGATATCCTGACTCTCTGCCTTCTGTGCAACAGGAAGCCCCTGTTCAAGTGCAATTTTGCGTATATCCTCCTTGTAAAAATCACCTATCGGGAGCAACGTCCTTTTCAATTGCTCCTGAGTCAGATTATACAATACATACGTCTGATCCTTGGCCGCAGTCTCGGAATTCTTAATAGCGTAGCGACCATTAGAAAGACAAGTTATACGAGCATAATGGCCCGTAGCAACATATTGCGCATCAAATTCTCTTGCCGACTCAAGCATTGCCGTCCACTTGATAAATTTGTTGCATGTCACACAAGGATTTGGGGTACGCGCATGTAAATATTCCTGTATAAAAAGGGACTCCACATGCTTTCTAAACTGCTTGGTATAATTAACCGCATAGTGAGGAATTCCGATAACATCAGCTACCTTTTTCGCATCGGACGCATCAATGAGATTTCGATAAATATCATTAGGATCATCGTCGTCATGCCAAAAATCATAGGTCACACCAATAACATCATATCCCTGTTCCTTTAATAGATAGGCTGCCACAGAGGAATCGACTCCTCCTGACATACCAACAATAACCTTTTTATTATTCATAAATTCCTTGCCTTACCCTTAATACGGGTCAATGTATTATCAATAGACTTGTCAGACTTGCCAAGCCTTATCGCAATTTCATGATAATCAAAATCCTGCATATATAAATCAAAGACCTTTTTCTCCATTGGAGAAAGTGTATTCTTTAGTCTGTCGATGAGATTGGTAGTATTCTCGGCCTCGACAATTAGCTCCGCCGGATCATCCATAGACGACATTGATTCGTCTACCACCTGTCCATCCTCATCATATAGTGATACATACGCATTTAATGGAGAATGTTTCTTTCGATTACCGGCCTCGATTGCCTTCATCATCTGTCTATCGATACACAATTGCGCGAAGTGAAAAAATGTGACCTCCGAGCCCACCTGATAATCTCCGATTGCTCCAAAAAGACCTATCATTCCCTCTTGAATCAAGTCCTCATTTTCGCCGCCAACCAAAAAATATTTTTTAGAAGTTTTCAAAACCAAGGGCTTATATTTCTCGCATATGTAATTAAGAACATTCTGATCATGACCCAACTGATATTTTTGTATTAATTCCTCATCAGTATATCCTTCAAATAATGAATGAATATCCATTAATCCTCCAATTACAGCGGCCTATCTGCCGCCAATGCGCTGTCTGACAACCTCATACGCCAATACTCCACAGGCCACAGACGCATTCAGTGAATCAATATCGCCAAACATAGGTATTGATGCTACCATGTCACAGTTCTTTTTAACCAATTCAGACACACCATGTCCCTCATTACCAATAACAAGTCCAATAGAGCCGGTCAGATTAAGGTCATACATAGTGGTGCCGCCCATATCCGCACACACGAACCACATCCCCTGCTCCTTAAGTTCCTCCATTGTCTTAGAAATATTGGTAACCTTGGCAACAGGCGTGTAATTAATAGCTCCGGCAGAAGCCTTTGCAACAGTAGCTGTAAGCCCAACCGCCCTATGCTTTGGAATGACCACACCGTGGGCGCCAACCTGATTTGCAGTACGAATAATCGCCCCAAGATTATGGGGGTCCTCAATATTATCCAATATAATTAAAAATGGAGGCTCTCCCTTATCCCTTGCAGCTGCCATTATATCTTCGAGCTCTGCATAGTCGTAACTTGCAGCATATGCTATAACGCCCTGATGCTTTCCTGTCTCTGAAAGCTGATCCAAACGTTCCTTTTTAACGAAGCTAATGACTGTATCCTTGCTTTTTTTCGCCTCTCTGAGGATAGTCTGAATAGGACCATCCTTGCAGCCATCCAAAACAAAAAGTCTATCTATTGTTTTACCGCTTCTGAATGCCTCAAGTACAGCATTTCTTCCCTCGATAATTCTGCTTTCTTCCATAATGTGAATTAAATCTCCAATTCTAATAAATCAATGCCCTTTGATATCAATTGACAAATCCTGTCCATATCGCCCGTCAAATATAGATAACCTACCACAGCCTCGAAACCTGTAGCCTCAAGATAATCCATAGTAGATGCATTCTTAGCCTTGGTATGTGGCTTGGAATTGCGTCCACGTCGATACCAATCAGCCTCCTCGTCAGAAAGATTGTCCTTCAAGGCTAATATCATGGCCGCTTGCGTAGGTGCCTTTACAATGGAACTCGCCTTCCGGTGAAGCTTGTTGACAGGAATATTCCCTCGATTAACGAGAATGGACCTAACAATAACATCAAAAATAGCATCACCTATATATGCCAATGTCAATGGTGAATATGTTCTGATGTCCTTGGAATCAATGTCAAATTGTCCGTTTATGTATTGATTTAAATCAAATGCCATACTACTCCTTCACGAGTATCCTTTATCTCTACACCCTTTGCTAAAAGCTCATCGCGAATAGCATCTGCCGTAGCAAAATCCTTTGCTTTCTTGGCATCTGCTCTGCGGGCAATAGCATCATTAATATACGCTTCAAGCTCTGAATCTACCGATGAACCTGCCTCAAGCAATGCCTTTGCGTGACCAATCAAATCCAGTGATAATACTCTGTCAAAGCTCTCAATCAAAGCATACTTTGTAGCATCATTTGTATCTGCCTTTAAAGCATCATAAAGAATTGTAATTGCCATTGATGTATTTAAATCGTTTGATACAGCCTCTAAAAACTTATTCTCAAAATCAGCCTTTACCTGCTCATCAACGCTTCCGTCAGGCTTTAGCTCCGATACACGTTTTACCAGCTTGTTATATGCCTGGACTGTATTGTCCAAATTCTCATATGAGAATACAAGTGGCTTGCGATAGTGAGACTGCAAGCAAAAGAATCTGTATACAAGCGGATCATAACCCTTTTCCTGTAAGAGCGATACTGTAAGAATTGCTCCCTTTGACTTGGACATTTTGCCGGACTGATCATTCAGATGATTGCTGTGGAACCAATAATTACACCACTTGTGTCCAAGATACGCCTCAGACTGAGCAATCTCATTGGTATGATGCGGGAATATATTATCCACACCGCCGCAATGTATATCCATATATTCACCTAAATGCTTCATCGAAATACAAGAGCACTCTATATGCCATCCCGGGTATCCGACGCCCCATGGGCTATCCCATTTAAGCGCCTGGTCTGTACGCTATGTACAAATAATACAGTAATGCAACCAAAACACCTGCAAGGGCTGCGGTCCAAAAGTAATCTAAAAAATGGCCCACAATAACAGCCACAATAACTATCTGGATAGCAAGAGATATCATAACAACTTTGGATGATGCTGTAGCAGATTCTGTACTTAGACTCCCTGATGACTTTGCCTTCTTGTATCCGATAACACAGATTCCACTAAGAGCTCTTGATATAAAAAATGTCATAATCCAAGCATAATACGCCATCTCATTCATAGAAAAAACAGAAGCAAACATAAGTAATCCATATACTACTAATCTAATAACTGAAAATGCTCCTATATGTGAATCCTTTAGTATCTCAAGTCGCCTTGTCCTATCCTGGTAAGATGATAGGGCATCACTCGTATCCATGTATCCATCCAAATGAAATCCACCGGTAACTATCAATGGAATTGCTATAGAAATCAATGTCAAAACAACCTGTGATATATCAAACATATCACAAACGTATCGCCATAAATATTCTATCACAGCAATAACAGCGCCAATCCAAGGAAAAAATATCAAATGATACTTCATGTCATCGCTGCCCCATTTAAATCGCGGCATGGGAATTCTAGAATACATAGAAAATGCTACCGCTATGGACTTAAGTAGTCTCATAATTTAACTCCTATTCCAACCACAACCTCAAACACATCATCTGCCTCAGCTGCGACTCGCCTATTTATAGTCCCTAGAGCTCTCATGTATTCTCGTGTACTATCATCATAGTCGGTGCCATCCTCAAACACATTATTGCTAACTATGACAAGATGATAAATATTTTCTGCCAAGGCTGTGATATCATTATAAATTTTGTCAGCGCATTCCCGGTATAGAAGAGGTTGTAGCTTAGCAAACATCTCACCTGCCACAAGATTTGACATGCACTCGAGCAAAACCACCGCATTAGAAGGATTTTCTATTTGATTTAAAATAGAGCTAATATTTTGTGATTGCTCAATAGTAATAAATCCTTTTCCTTGTCTGGCTAATCTGTGCTTTTGAATACGAACGAGACTTTCTGTATCATTTGCCGACATCGTAGCCAGATAATATTTATTATTAATCCCAAGCTTTAAGACATAATCCTCGGCAAAAGCAGATTTACCGCTGCTACTGCCGCCATAAATAAATGTAATCATAATATCAAATCAATCAAATCTCTTGTATTGCTCAACACCGGAATCTCCGAATTTGAGTGCCTTAGTGTATGCAGTATCCGCCATCTTTAATAACCCTGCCATCATCACGGCTCCCGTGCCCTCTCCAAGTGCCATCTGCCCATCTATAACCGGCTCCAAATGAAGCTTTCTTGATAATTTCTCAGTGACAGGCTCCAGGCTCTTATGCGAAGGTATCAAATATTCATGAGCATTTTCAGCAATTCTGTCTGCGACAAGTGCCGAAATCATACTAAGCATTCCGTCAAGAACAATAGGAACATTATACAATGCTCCTCCAATAACTATTCCCGTCATAGCTGCCAACTCCAGCCCTCCGAATCTAACCATGACCTCTACAGGCGTCATTTCTCCATACATCGACAAAGCCATAGACACTACAGCTCGCTTTCTACTGAGTCCCTCATCGTCAAGACCTGCTCCTCTGCCGGTGACATTTTCTGCGGAAAGCTGTAATAAATATCCTGCCATAACTGCCGCACTTGTTGTATTACCGATACCCATTTCACCAAGGAGAATCAGGCTTATACCATTTGTCTTGGCCTCATACACAAGATCCATTCCCACCTGAGCAGCCTGAACAAATTCCTCTACAGACATGGCGGATTCTTTTAAGAAATTATTAGTACCATTTTTTACACGCTTGTTTACTGTACCGGGAATTGAACCTGTACTGTTAATTCCAACATCAATCGCCTGGATATCTACGCCTAATTGTTTTGCCATGACACCAGCTGTAGTAAGTCCCTTACCAATATTTTCTGCACAGATAGCTGTAACACTCTGGTCGGTCTGGCTGACGCCCTCCTCGACGATACCATGATCACCGCAACAAACAATGAGCCTTATATTATCAAAATCAGGATTTTCTTTTCCTTGAATCGCACCTATCCTGCTATGCATTTTTTCAAAAGCTCCAAACCCGTTAATTGGCTTTGAAACCCTATCCCAATTTTGCTTGATTTTGTCGTAAAGTTCATTGTCAATATTTTGAAGCTCAACCTTGTTTTCCAAAATATCTTTAAAACTATACTTCATAATTTGCCGCCTCCTCAATAAAACGTCGGGCAAAATCAGGTGCCGACGGATAATATAAATGCGGGAATCCCGCTATAACAGAGCCTATTTTGTGAATACATTTAAAGGTTTGTCCCGATGGTTTAATTGCAGTAAAATCATCGCCATTATTATCAGTATCAAAGTAATGAAACTCGTGACCTTTAATGCTAAATCTATCGTTTTCAAACCGGGCATAACCAAATCTACTAAGCTTGCCCTGCCACATGGCTTCTCCCGGGATTAATCCTACCATCGAAAAAGAATTATTATCTCTATCTACTATCCGATCCATAAGATACATAAATCCTCCGCACTCTGCCAACGTAGGAAGCCCCTTATTAATTCTATTTTTTATATCCTCAAGCATTGGCTTGTTACTTGAAAGCTGCTTAAGATAGTTCTCAGGATATCCTCCTCCTAATATAAGCCCCTGTATTCCGTCCGGTAATTTAGAGTCTTTAATAGGTGAAAAGAATGTAAGCTGGGCACCAAAAGCTTCGAGCAAATCCAAATTTTCCCGATAATAAAAACAAAACGCATCATCAAATGCAATTCCGATTTTAACTTTTTCAGTCTGTCGTTCTATAGGAAAATCTATTTCTTCAAATGGTTCGCTGTACTCAACGGCAAGGTTTATAAATGAGCCCAAGTCGACGCCTGCCTCAATGATTTCAGTTTGTTTTTCTAATTTTGCGTGGATATCATCTATTTCATTTGGCAAAACCAATCCTAAATGACGTCCTGATAAATGAAGCTCCTGACAATCTGTCACATTCCCCAAATACGAAATATGGAGCTCCTCCTCAATCAAATTGCCAATTTTAGCACCAAATGCAGCCGATGTCCGGTTAAGAATGACACCGACAATCAGATTCTCACTATCATAATCTAAAAACCCCCTAATCTCAGCCAGTATCGAGTAGCCTGCTCCCTTACCATCTATCACCAGTACAATTGGAGCCTTAAGTGCAATTGCTAAATCATAGGTCGACCCTAATTGATTCAGACCCTGAGCGCCATCATAAAGCCCCATCACGCCTTCAATTATAGCAAGTTCCCCTATATATTCTTTTACAAATATCCCTCTCGTTGTGGAATGATCCGTAAAATAGGTATCCAAATTTCCTGATGGTACCCCCAGTACGTTTCTGTGAAACATGGGATCAATATAATCAGGTCCACATTTAAAACTGCAAACCTGCATATTTTCTTTTTTTAATGCGGACAAAATTCCACAGGTTACAGTTGTCTTTCCACTACCACTTTTGGTAGCAGCAAGCACAATTCTGGGATAGCTCATTTAGTATTCGCCTTTCAAAATTTTTTCAGAGTTTAAATGAGATAATATAAACAGGATTCTGGCCCTGCATTACAGAATAATCTCCTGCTTTCTTGGCCTTGCTGACAGACACCTGTAAAATTTCGCTATCATGTATCTCATATTTCTTCAAAAGCTGACTAACCTCAGTGAGTGTCTCTATCGTCACAGCATTAACCACTACACTAATAGGCATAAGATGTGACTTTAAAGCACAAATCATATCCTCCATTCGTCCTGCGCTTCCACCTATAAAAACATGTGTAGGAACAGGTAATCCGGCTAAAGCATCCGGGGCAACACCCTCAACGACTCTAATATTTTTAAGATTAAATTTAGCAATATTTTTCTCAATGAGAGAACAAGCATCCTGCTTTAGCTCGATAGCATAAACCGAAACTGTAGGTGAAAGAAGCCCCAATTCTACTGCGACAGAACCTGTTCCACTACCAATGTCATATACTATTGAATTCTCGGTAACACCTAGCTTGCAGATAGATAATGCTCTGATTTCCTCTTTCGACATAGGCACCTTGTCCCTGATAAAAGCCTCATCAAATATTCCGGGGGTAAGCCGTCTTTTTATAATGACGCGATTTTTGATGAATACAGTACACAGTCCGTCTTCATCAACCGTGCCACACTGACGAGCTGTAAGAACACGTATTTTTTCATCGCTATAGAGATTAAATCCTGCGACAACAGTATAGTTACCTCTACCTGACTCCTCCAATTGAGTCAGTAACTCTCCCATGATTCTTAAATCCTTTGCTCCTGTTGTTATAGCAATAAGCTTTTGATTTGTAATTACCCCACTGACAAAATCAGGAATCCATTTCTCGTCATCAACGCCATGTGTACTGATTATTTTGGCATCCTGCCAACTCTCATTTATCCTTGCACATAAGGCACTCACCGAAGAAATACCGGGCAGAACTCTTATTGTATACTCTTTTGATTTCAGAGCCTCTAGCAGTTTCTCTGTGCCACTGTAAAATCCTGTGTCTCCGGAAAACAAAATAACAACACGAATAATTTGCTTGGTAGATTCTGATTTAATTTCCTCTAGTTTAGGCAAAATATCTGCAGCCTGATAATAAGGGTACTTCTTGCCATCACCATCTATACCAACAAGCATCCTTGCCGCTCCAAATATATAATCCGCCTCTTTAATGCTTTCAACTGCCTCCACGGTCATGGAACCGCTCCCCATTCCATAGCCTACGAGAGTAATATTTATTTCCTTATCTCCAAAAGTATAATCATCATCGTCTAAATCCTCTATGTGATTTTCAAATGGTACATTAAACAAATCGAGGATTTCTTCTCTCACTTGGCTGTAACTTTTGCCAAAGGCCATCTCCTTTGGGCGTCTTATAATAAAACATTTAGCGCCTACGGCCTTGGCTGCAAGAATTCTCTCTGACTGCCCTCCGGATTTGCCACTTTCTTTCATGACAAGATATTTGGCATGACAATCCCTCATGAAAGCCATATTCATTTCCATTGTAAATGGCCCCTGCATAGCTATAATCTGCTCTCCTTTAAGACCAAGATCATAACAAATTTTAAGACTTTCATCGCTAGGAATAACCCGCGCAATAAGCCTATGTCTAATATCCTCATAGCTGCAGAAATCTGAAAGTTCCTTTGTTCCTGTAGTAAGAAAAATATTTCCATCTGTATTGGTTAAAGCCTGGGCGCACTCTACTGCACTATCAAAAAAATGACAGTCGCTATACTCGGTAGAATCATTTTGTCTAATCAATCTAAAAAAGGGGATTTCACTATTTGAATTAATTAATTTATCTATTTCAACCTTCACCTGCTCAGCATAAGGATGCGTAGCATCCACAATAGCCTGTGGCCTTGCATCATCAATCAGCTTTTGCATCTGCTCGTAATCCAGTCGGCCGGTACGAACATCAATATATGGTGATGGTTCCATCACCATTTTGCCGTAATTTGTGGCGACAGAATAAACACATGGAATAGATGCTTTTGCAAGTGTTTGCGCCAATTGGCGCCCCTCTGTAGTTCCCCCAAAAATAATTACATTATTCATAAATTTTGTATCCCCTTTTCGTAACCAACTTCCCCTCTATTATCTGCGATTTAGAATTACCAATAAAAACCGTTGTAAACATATTGACCTGAGCATCTAGCAATTCAGACAATGAGCACACATGAGAAGCTGTGCCTTCTCTGCCAATATTTTCCACATAGCCGCAGGCTCTTTCACCTGTAGCGCCTGCCGCAAGCATGATATCACAGGCGCGCTTCAGGTAATCATGCCGCTTCTTGCTGGATGGATTATACAAAACTATTGCAAAATCACCCATGATAGCGGCTCTTAATCTCTTTTCTATTACCTCCCATGGAGTCAATAAATCACTCAGAGAAATAACGCAAAAATCATGATTGATTGGAGCACCTAAAACTGCCGCTCCCGAAAGTGCCGCCGTAACTCCAGCAATAACATAAATATTATCTGCAGAAAGCTCCGGACTAAGAGCCTTGTATTGTGGTAAAAGTTCAAATACAGGTGCCGCCATACCATACACACCGGCATCGCCACTACATATAAAGGCGACATCTTTCCCTTTCAATGCAAAATCAAAACATGCTTTGCAGCGTTCTATCTCTGCCTTCATGGGTGTAGTGAAAAATTCTTTGTCAGCAAAATACTCTCGCACCAAATCAATATAGACTGTATATCCCACAATCACATCGGCCCTTTCCATTGCAAGAAAAGCTTCCTCTGTCATCATGCTCCTGTCTCCCGGCCCCATGCCGACTATATAAATATTTCCTACCATTGTGCCTCCAAGCTTTTGCGAATCGCCACCGCCATAGTCATGCCGTTTTCTGCGATTTTTGAAATGAGAAGATCTCTTGAAAGTAATCCTGCGCCAAAAGCAGCAGATCTCTCACATACATTCGATGTTCCAACTGTATCCAAAACAAAATCTGAGGATGGAAAATCACCCTCAAGCTCATTTAATTCCTGTGGTGTATAAAAGTATGATTTTGCTCCAAAAAACTGAGCTAGCTTTAACAATCCAATCTCATCAGATTTCACATCAATTGACGTAATTGCATATAAATTATTCTCTAAATATTCTAATGCCTCAACTTTGTCATTAAAGCTAAATAATCCCGACTTAACGAAATTTGATAAAACAAAATCTCTTAGCTCCTCAAAGCTTTTTCCTTTTTTACATCCGATACCAATCACAATACGTCTAGGATACAAAATTAACGAATTATTATCTGTATAATATTTATTTTCATCAGACATATCCGTAATATAAAAATCACATTCATCATCTGAAACAATTATATTTTGAGGTTGTTCTCCTTTTATTGTAACATTTAACGCATCACATTTATATTTAATAGTTTCCCTGGATAATGCTTTCTTGGAAACCATTTTTATTCTGCCCTTATTAAAAATAGAAAGTGAGTTTTTCTTTGCAAATACATCAATAGAAAAAGCGTTATTAATGTCGGTTGCAGTAGTGATAACCAAAGTTGCTCCAATCCCTTTAGATAAATGTGCCGCAAGTTCATTTGCGCCACCATAATGACCTGATAATATAGGTATAATAAATCGCCCCAGCTCATCCACAACAACCACCGGGCAATCATGAAGCTTGTCTGTGACATATGGAGCTATTAGGCGCACTGCTATTCCGGTTGCACCAATAAAGACGATAGGTGTCCGTGTACCAAAACACTCCTGTATCCATGCATCAATATTTGTGTCAGCCTGTTTTGGCAGAAAGCAAATATTCTCAGTGGATGCAATTATTTTTTCAGATATTTCTCTGCCATTATCAGTAAAAGCAATAATGCCTGCCAGCGATCTATGTTTCATCCTGCCTCCCAAAATTAAAATCTATATTAGGCAAATTCATTATTATTCCTGCAAAAAAATTAAGATCTTTTTTCTCTTATTCCGGTTTCAAAGTCAGGGTCATAAAGCCTGGAGCGTTCGTAACCTGATTTATTAATCACATCAGAGACTATAATTACTGCAAGGTTTTTGATGGAATGTTCCGCCGCAGTTTGAGCCAAAGTATCTACTGTACAGACATACTTTTCTTCATCAGGCCATGTCGCCTTGTAAACAATTGCAGCCGGAGTATTGGGACTATATCCCCCTGCAATCAGGCGCCTTGATAGTTCTTCTAATAATCCCGTGCTCAAATAAATCGCCATAGATGCCCCGTGGCTTGCAAAGCTTTCTATTGATTCCTTCTCAGGCACAGCAGTTCTGCCCTCTATTCTCGTTATAATAAGAGACTGGCTGATTCCGGGCAGTGTATACTCAAGATTAAGGCTTGAAGCTGCTCCAAAGCATGCGCTTATACCCGGGCAACTATCATAATTAATTCCATAATTATCCAACATCTCCATCTGTTCCTGAATGGCTCCATAAATACTTGGCTCACCGGTATGTAATCTGACCACAGTCTTGCCCTGCTTTACTGCCAAAACCATGACATCCATGACTTCTTCAAGCGTCATTATGCCACTGTTATAAAGCTCACAATTATTTGATGTATATTTTAGTATGTCCGGATTAATCAGAGACCCTGCATAAATAACAACGTCTGCTTTTTCAAGAAGATTTCTGCCTCGCACTGTGATTAAATCAGCGGCACCACAACCGGCACCAACAAAATGCACTTGTTTTTTATTAGAAGAGCGATTGCTTTCAGATGATTGATTATTTTTTATTTTATCAATCGTGCTTCCGAGTAATCCTGACTCGTTTGAATAGACTATACAATTAATTTTAATTCTGTCAGAAGCTCTAAAATTCAAATAAAAAAGTATTCTCTCCAATACGATATCCATCGTATTATCTAAAAGGCCTGCATCATCTATGGCTTCAATTGCCTCCTGTGTATTAAGGCAGCCTAAAATCCTAATGGCAAGCTCTTTGTCAGCACCGGCTTTGAGAGCACATGAGGACAATATTTCCATCCTGCAATCCGCCTCGTGAGAATGAGTATTCATGATGCCGCCTGCAATTTTGATGAGCTTTCCAATGTGCCCCGCCAGGATTATTTCTTTAAAGCCCATTTCACACGCCATATCTACCGTCTCGCCAATAAAATTAGAACACTTAACTGCATCATCCAAATCGTAGCCAAATTGCTCCTTAAGAAATTTCTTTCCATAATTTCCAGGAGTAATTAAAATACTCTCTTGTCCTAATGCTCTTTTTTGATTAAGCTCAACTCTAATTGTATCAATTATCGCCTTCGTACTCATTGGCTCTACAATCCCTGTCGTACCCAATATGGATATTCCATCTACAATACCAAGTCTGGGATTAAAAGTCTTTTTGGCAAGTTCCTCACCATTTGGAACTGAAATCACTACCCTAAGTATCCCGCAAAAGTCAAAAAGATCACATACTTTAAGCACTTCCTTTTCAATCATTTCTCTCGGAATATGATTGATTGCAGCAACTCCTACCGGTTGATCAAGCCCCGGTAGCGTCACAACTCCAACACCTTTGCCACCTTCAATAACTACAGATGCACGTGTCTTGTTTTCATTGTCATCTGCAACAAGCGATACAGTAGCAACAATATGACTGCCTGTCGTGACATCCGGATCATCGCCTCCATCCTTGACAACAGCGCAGCTTGCTTTTGTTTCATCAAATTCAATATCTACGATATCCGCAGTAAACATTATGCCTGCCGGAGTTTCTATTGTAATCTGCTGTTTTTTATTGCCTGTCAAAAGCATGTATGCTGCCGCCTTTGCCGCAGCTGCACTGCAACTGCCGGTAGTAAAACCCTTTTTCATATAAGTCTCCTATTAGTTGCACATAAATTTAATCACGAATTAAGAAATCGAATAAAGTATTGCATTTACAATAGCCGCCGCAATATTACTACCACCCTTTCTCCCTTTGTTGATGATATAGGGTACATTAGAATTCAAAAATAATTCCTTTGCCGCTACAACATTCACAAATCCTACCGGCACTCCAATAACAAATTGCGGTGTAAATATCCCCTCTGTCATCATCTCGTATAATGAAATTAATGCAGTAGGCGCATTCCCTATTGCAAAAATAACAGGATACTCCAGCCTTGATGCCTTTTCCATGGAAACTGTAGCTCTCGTAATTTTTCTTTTTTGGGCTTCAATGGTCACATCCTCATCTGCCATAAAGCAATGTACCTGTCCTCCAAACTCTGCCAGCTTATTCTTATTAATTCCTGACATTGCCATATTAGTATCGGTTACAATATGTGCACCATCCTTAATCATCTGCATTACAATTGATACTGCATTATCGGAATAGCACATTGTAGATGCATAATCAAAGTCAGCGCTTGTATGAATAACTCTTTTTGTAATAGGTTCCTGCTCAATTGGAATGGTAATCCCCATTTCCTTTAATTCATGACCTATAATTTCAAAGCTTCTCTTTTCAATTTCATTTGGTAAAACAAATTCTATTTCCATGTATTATCTCCAAAACTGCCAGCCACTCTTTCAAGCGCTCCGTGCTCCCGCAACTGATTTTATTGTCGTAGCTCCAATAAATCATATATAAAATTCATATCAAGACTTTCTCTAACAACATCAGCAAGCCTGTCATATTCTCTTTCTTTCAGACACTTATAATCTGTCTCAGCAGAGTCAAGTACAATTCCTTTTGTTTCTGCCAAAGTCTTTACAATTCTCAGAGCTAAATCTCCCTTATCAAATATTCCATGGACATAGGTGCCAAGAATATTTCCAAATTGCGAGAGAATAATATTTCCTTCGTCATCCCTTTCAATAACATAATTTTCAAAAGATAAATCATGATATAATTTCTTTTTGTTATCAAAATGATCATAATCCATCTCTGTTATGCCGTTATGTATTTCATATCCCAAAAACATTTTTCCCGAAAGGCACGAAAAAATCCCTTGTAAATCATCAAAGCAATCCTCTGTCTGACTACGATGTTTTGATGGATTTAAAATTGTTTTTAAAGGAAGTAGCTCAAGTCCTCTAATAGAAGATAACACATCCGATATATTACCATCATTTTCTACGCCATTAGGATCATTGATAACAGTGCCTAGCATTTGAAAGCCACCACAAATTCCAACTACAGGCCTATTCATGGCAAAACGCTTTATTGCAGCTTCTAGCCCACTTTCTCTGAGCCACTTCATGTCAGAAATTGTATTTTTACTGCCGGGTATAATTATTATATCAGCCGATTCAATTTCCACAGGAGTCGTAACAAATCTGACATTCACACCATCTATTACTTCAAATGGAGCCACATCAGTAAAATTAGATATTCTCGGTAGGCGAATTACCGCTATCTCGACAGAAAACGTTTTATTATCAGTCCATTTATTATCCAGGCGCTGACTTAAGCTATCCTCATCATCAATCATCAATCTAACATATGGAACTGTACCGATCACCGGGACATTTCCTTTTTCCTGTAGCATTTCTATACCCGAATCCAAAAGACTTTTGTCTCCACGAAACTTGTTAATAATCAGTCCCTTTACTCGGCTTCTCTCGTTTTTCTCGAGTAATTCTAATGTCCCAAGAAGCTGAGCAAATACACCACCTCGGTCTATATCTCCAACCAGAAGAACCGGTGCATCCACCAATTCTGCCATGCCCATATTTACGATGTCGTCTGCCTTGAGATTTATCTCCGCAGGAGAACCCGCCCCCTCAATAACGATAATATCGGCCCACTCCTCTAATTTGGAATAGGCCTGCATTATTTGGGGTATAAGCTGCTTTTTGTAGGCAAAATAATCCCTTGCGCTCATATTACCGACCACCTGGCCATTTACAATAACCTGAGAGCCAATATCATTTGTCGGCTTGAGCAAAATAGGATTCATAAATACACTTGGTGTCACGCCTGCGCATTCAGCCTGCATAGCCTGAGCTCTTCCAATCTCGAGCCCTTCCTCAGTAACAAATGAATTCAATGCCATATTTTGTGATTTAAACGGAGCAACTCTATATCCATCCTGCGAAAGTACTCGACACAATCCTCCAACCAGCCAACTTTTTCCAACATTAGACATCGTGCCTTGAATCATTATTACTTTAGACATTTCAACCTCTTATAAACCTTTTTCCAGTGCTTTTGCATATGTAAATAAGCCTTCAACTATCGCTTCTCCACTTCCGGATTTCATATGATATATCTGCTCAATATTTGCACCTGTAATAACCTGATTGCATGTTCCGGTTTTATATACTCTGCCATCACAAATCCCTATAACATAGTCAGCTATCACGGGAACAAATTCCAATTCATGAATAGACAAAATCACCGCTCGATTTTCATTCTTTGCTATATTTTTTATCATTGATAAAATATCGAGCTTGTACTGTATATCCAAAAAAGATGACGGCTCATCTAATATAATAATATCAGTGTCCTGTGCAATTGCTCTCGCAATCATCACTCGCTGTCTTTGGCCATCGCTAATTTGCAAAAAACTCTTACCCGCAATATCATATCCGCCGGTCAATTCCAAAGCACCATCAACAATATCCCAATCCCTCGTGCTTAATATACCAAGATGTCCTGTATATGGATACCTACCGGTTGCCACTACCTCTCGACATGTCATAAGACTGGGACTGATACGCTCAGTAGTAACTAAAGATATAGCTTTTGCCAATTGATTTGCCGATAGATTCTCCTCAAGAACATCATTTACGTATATTTTACCATTTATACTATTAAGTTGTCTTGTTATGGTCTTTAGTACCGTTGTTTTCCCGGAACCGTTGGGTCCAATGAGTGCAACTATCTGTCCGGGGCTGATATCAATATTAATATTTGAAACAACAGTACTGTCGTATCCTACATCCAGATTAATCGTAGTAATTCCTTTACTCATCTTTTGGTCTCCTGATTTTAACAATCATAACAATTACCACCGGAGCCAGAAAAAAAGCAGTAACAGTGCTTATACTTAATTCAGTCGGTGCAAATGCAGTCCTGGCAATATCGTCACAGATAAGAGTAATAATCGCACCACCCAAAAAGCATGCAGGAATCATAACAAGAGTATTGGCGGTTTTGAATATACTTCGCATTATATGAGGTACTGCAATCCCGACAAAGGATATAGGCCCGGCAAACGCAGTCACAGTAGCGGATAACATACTTGACAATATAATCAAAACTACACGAAGTGACTTGATATTGATACCAATATTGACAGCATAACTCTCACCCAACTGATATCCCAAAATCTGTTTTGAGAATATTAAAGAAATAATAAGACAAGCTATGATAATAAAAAAAGCGACCTTAACATTCTCAATAGATATCCCCGAAAAACAACCAAGTGACCAATTATGCAAATTAACAATATTCGAGTCCTCGGCAAAGGTGACAATAAAATCTGTTAAAGCGGTACAAATATAGCCAATCATAACTCCACATACAACCAAAAGAGACATTGCCTTAATCCTTTGTGACAAAACAAGTACAGCACCCATAGAAATCAATGAACCGGTGAAAGCAGCTAGAACCAATTCAAAAGAAGTAATACTGCTTGAATTTTTCACCATCAAAACCATAATGCATGCAACAAACAGCTTTGCTGAGGATGATATTCCAAGAACATAAGGTCCTGCAATAGGATTGCCAAAAAACACCTGCAAAAGATACCCGGATAAAGCAAGGGCTCCTCCCATTATTATCGCTGCAACCACTCTGGGAAATCTGATTGTTTGAATAACTGTAGCTGATAAATCATCATGATTACCTAAAAGCAATGAAATCAAATTGCCTATTCCAACATCAGTGCTTCCTATAGTAAGCGAAATAATGCCAAAAAGAATAACCAGAACAGCCATTACTATTAATATTAAAATCTGATGCTTTGTTCTACTTTGCACAATAATTTCCTCAATATCTAATCAATTGGACTCAAATACTCAAATGAATCTGTAGCATCCCCTATCAATACACCATGTATCTCCTCAATCAAATCAACCATGTGTGTCGTCTGTTGAAAATAGTCCTGAGATAGGCAATAAACATTATTATTTAAAACAGCATTAAATTTCGAGAGAATAGGTAATTCTTCTTCAAGCGATTCCATGGTGTCTACATCACCTGAAATAGTGCCATTGTATATTAAATAATCAGCATCTTTAGCAATCTCATAGAATTCTTCAACTGTAATATTTACAGAGGATGAATTACCGCTATCAATCCCTTGCAGTGAAGACGGTATATACTCTCCTCCTGCCATTTCAATCATGGATGTTAAATAATCTCCCGGTCTTCTAACCGTGACAAGTCCCTGCGATGTCACCGAAAAAACTGCAACAGATTGCGTGCTGTCAATAGTTTCTGACGAAATGTCATTTACCCTTTTTACCTGCTCATCAAAAAAGGTTTCAGCCTGTTCCAGCTTCCCATATAAAACCCCATAGAATTTAATCCATTCCAGCCTGGCCAAAGGATTAGATTCATAGCTGGAGCGCTCCACCATTACCGTAATTCCTAAATCCTGCAATTTTTCAATCACTTGAGGACTATGATAAATCATTGTATTTTCTATAGCGAAATTACATCCTGTCGAGAGCAAAAGCTCATAATCCGGAGCAGAGTACTTTCCGGCGTACACCATATTGCCCTCATTCATTGCATCAACGGCCTCCTGTACAGACCAATTATTTATGTCTGTCCCTGACAGTGGAACATTATCGAGCACATCAAGCTCTGCAAGTAAATCCATAACAGAGGTAGATACAAGGTATGTTTTATCGACTGATATCGTATCATATTCTTCATTTTCTTTAGATTGTGCCTGAAGAAATTCCTGTTTTTGCTCTCCTGAACCAATACAAATATAATTGTATAAATTCCCATCATCATCCTGATAATAATCAATCGTAAATTCCTTGGCGTAATCCAATTGCAGAGAATCTACGTAAGTCAGGCCATCCAAAGAAACATTATCCGTCCGGCTATCTATAGCATTATCGTCTGCATCTATTGAAATTTGATTATTAGGACTATATACAGTCAATGTATATTCGATTTCATGTGGTGCACTCATAGCTGTTGTATCAGCTATCACTGTAAAGCTTTGATCAAAATCGGGAATAGGAATTGTAAAAGAAGAATTATCTCCTATATCAGCCTCATTATCGTATTGCACATCATCTACAATCATATAATCATAATTAGGACTCGACCATATTAATTCAACATCTATCTCCTCGTCATCAACAGTTACAACCGCGGGTGACAGCAACGTTGCTTTTCCACTGCCGCCTTCAAGCAAAACCTCACACTGATATGTTTCAATCAAATTATTATTTTCTGTATTAGTAATAGGGCCGCAGCCCTGTATAATAAGACACAGCGCTACAGCCCCTATATATAATTTTTTCATATTATTAATCCTACAGACTAACTGATACCTTATGGTCATACCATGAACCTGATTCTCCAAGAATAGCAAGATCAAATTCCTCATCAAGATTCTCTACCGGCACATCAAATCCATAAACTGTCTCAGTAGTACCATCATCATAGGTCACTTCTACTTCATAAGGTTGCAACCAATCAGACTCATTGTTTTCTGCATCATCAGCCGTGCCAACATAAAGATTGACAATTTTCTCAGAAACAAGTGTAACAGAAATATATGCTGTTCCATCAGTATTAACGGTAAGTGTCCCCTTGCCATCCATGGCTTCATTTACATGAAACATACTTGAATCTGTATCAAAATTAGCCTGATATGTTCCAGGCTCCAGAGCCAAATCCGAAGAAACGTATTTTACTATATTATCATCAGAATCAATTGCATCCTGAGTATGCTGCACATACAATGACTGAACTTCCTCTATTTCTCCAAGACCTGCTATCTGACATTGAACCGATAAACCGGAAGCTTCAAAAACTGATTTCCATGAATCATCATCAGATCCTGCCATATCATTGTTTGCATGGTCTCCAGCCACCACCATGAGCGGTCTTAACACCACACTTGTATAACCTGCATTTTTTACTTCCTCAACAATATTCTCACAGGCTGTTTCCTCCGGTTCACCCTCAACTGTACCTATAAAGACATTATCATAGGATAACTCATCCATCTGTGTCTGCATCTGAGAATATGTGACTTTTGCTGTGTGACTTGTTCCATGACCCATAAAAACAAAGGCCACGCCTTCGCCTTCACTATCAGAAAGGCTATCATATCCGGCAGCCTCAACAGCCTGATTTGTAATTGCCTTAGCGACAGTTTCTTTATCCATGTTGACCTCAGATGAATCAGCTCCAACCTGACCTAATAGAGGTTCAGCAATCTTGACAGAATCAAAATTATCTGCATACTCTTCTACCGACTCAACCAATTCATCATACTCAGCACCATGCATTAAGTGAGTCGGTTGTACCACGAGATTTTTTACCCCGTTTGAAACAGCTCTTTCAAGGGCCTGTGTGACATTATCAATCTTTTCATTATCCCTTGCCTGTATATGATTAATAATAATCTGAGATGTAAAAGCACGACGAACTGACCAGTCAGGGAAAGCCTCCGCAATGGCACCTTCGATACCACCGATATCTGCCACTCTGCTGTCATTAAACGACGTTCCAAAGCTTACAACAAGTATTTCATTTTCACCAATGTCATCCTGATTTAATGGATTATCAAAAGAAGCGTCACCGGTATCTAATCCAAAATAATCATAGTCGGCGTATTCACCCTCTACTAATAACTTTTGGTCTTCAGTCAACTCATCCCAGGCTTCTTTCGCCGCAATGCACTGCGCATCTGTATCCTCTGTTCTCTCCTGAACATATATGGCATCAATCAATGCCGCTACATTATCTGCCGCCAACTGATCCTCACTTTCATTTGATTCAACCTCCGTCTGATTAGATGAGCCGCATCCAATCAGGCAAAAAGAAGTCAATAATACTGCTAGTGTTTTTAATAATTTCTTTTTCATTGCATCCTCCTAGATTTTATCAAGCAACTGATCAATAATTTGACGCAGAAAAAGAAAAGACCACCAGCAAAAGATTTACTATAGTAAATCCATATAGCACATCAGAATAATCTGAAATGCTACCACCACGGTAGTCCCAAATTCTATATTACATGTGAATCCGATTCGAGTTCCGCAAATCAAAATTACCGATTCCAGGCAGGTCTCCTGACTTCGATCAACATCAGTGCTATCTTCCCGATTACTCAGTGATTGGTATGTAATACCACAGCACAGACTCCCTAACACAGTGACGGCTTCGTTCCGGATTCTGACCGGATTCCCTTTTCACCCATTCGTAAACAATGGACACCTGGTTCGTATGCTTATATTTAATTTCAATTAAGTTTACACAGACTATGTTGTTATGTCAAATCTTTCTCTCAGCTCCTGTGCTCGTCTGCTAACCTCATCGATAAACTCTCTGGAGGAAATCAACCTGGCTCCGGTGCCTCGAATAATAATCTGCTCCAGCCCATCCGACGTAACGACTGTAACATCATGTTTTTTGCCGTGTTCGTGTGTAAATCGCTCAATATAAACATCAGCTGTCTGAGCCTCGGCAGTAAATACCTGATGAATATTCTGATAGTCGCTAAACTCTGTGCTATGTCCCTTCACACGATAGGCATCAAATACAACGATGACATTGTAATCCGTCATTGCCTTGTAATTACTGAGAATGTCGAGCAATCTTCCTCTAGCGCCATCCAGATTTACATCAAGTATTTCTTTTAATTCCGGCCAAGCATAAATCAGATTATATCCATCGACAAGCAAGAACTTTTCCATAGGCTTAATCTGCTTGTGTGCTGTATACACATAATCACTATCAGCTCTGCGGACGCGTGATGAGTCACCATAATGCCAACCTTTTTTGGGATTTTTGCCCACATTATTATGAGTGGCTGAATATAATATCTTGTCTATTTCCTCCGGGTCAAGCCATTCATCCATATCCCTTAGAGGTCTTTTTTGATTTATTGGTTCAATAATATCATCGTAAATATTTTTGTTCTGTCTGCATGGAACATGACAACATTCCTTCACCTGATTCCAAGGAACAATTGTCGGCGAACCATGGCTACAGAACACAGATGATGACGGATTATCTGTATCCAATTCAGGATTGTATCCAACGGAATCAATTATCGCCTCCTGACTAGCTGCTGGCAAAAAGCCTATAAAGCTAAATTCGATTCTTCCCATCCCCTTAGAATACGCAGAAATTTCCTGTTGATAATTTCTTATTGTAGCGGCAGGAGCCTGTCCCTTGAATACTGTCATTCCATTACTATCATAGGGCACCTCGAATGTTCCGCCCATCTTCTCTATGTCTGTCATCGCTCTGCCGACGAATTCATTTGGAAGTGTAATCACAAAACTATAATATGGCTCCAGGATGACTGTCCCCGCCTCCATGAGGCCTTGGCGAATTGCTCTATAAGTAGCCTCTCGAAAATCACCACCCTCGGTGTGTTTAATATGTGCTCTTCCACCAATTATGGTGAATTTAATGTCAGTAATAGGCGCGCCAATAGACGTCCCCATATGAATTTTTTCATTAATGTGAGTCTCTATTAATCGCTGCCAATTAAGAGCCAGATCATCAGTAGAAACATCTGCCTCAACCTGTATTCCGGAACCTGCTTCCAATGGTTCCATAAGAAGATGAACCTCTGCATAATGTCGAAGTGGCTCAAAATGCCCTACGCCCTCTACAGATGAAGCGAGCGTCTCCTTATATAAAACTCCTGTCTCGCCAAACTCTACGCTCATATCAAGCATTTTTTGGATTCTGTCAGTCAAAATCTCCGTTTGAACCCTTCCCATGAGATTAATTTTTATCTCTTGCAAAGACTCATCCCACTGTAAATTTAAAGATGGGTCCTCGTCATTTAATGGAAGAAGCTTTTGGTATGCAACCTTTGGAATGCTATCATCGAGAAAATCTACCTTAAATTGTAAAACAGGATTTAATAAAAGTTCTAATCGATCCGACTCATTTCCTAATCCCTGTCCACTATATGTCAAGCGTGGGCCAACTAATGCAACAACATCTCCAACATCAGCTTCATCAACCTGGGTATATTTCTCCCCTGAGTACAATCTGATTTGATCAATCTTTTCTCCATTTGAAAGTGTATCCTTGACTCTTATTGAGCCACCGGTTATCTTCATAAATGTAAGACGAGTGTCGCTCCCCAGACTTTCGATTTTATATACACGTCCACCAAAATCTGAATTATTAAATTCCGAAAGAAAAGATGAAAAATCTGAAATGCCCTCTAATAGGACATTAACTCCCTCATCTTTTAATGCAGAACCCATGTAGATTGGATAGAACCTATTAGAGCGAATAAGTTCATGCAATGTAGCCTCTGACAATGAATCAGTTTCAATATATTCCTCCATTGCATCATCACTACAATAAGCTATAGATTCAAAATCATTATATATTGCACAGTTTTCACTTAAAGAATCTCGAATATCTATAATAAGACTATCTCTATCGACTAATTCCTGATCCATCTTATTTACAAAAATGAAAGTCGGAACATGATTCTTTTGTAATAAATTAAACAGCGTCCTTGCATGTGGCTGTACGCCATCCGCTCCACTGATTAGTAGAATACAGCCGTCCATAGCCCAAATCGCTCTCTCGGTCTCTGTTGCAAAATCTACATGCCCCGGAGTATCTAAAAGTGTGATAATTCTTTCTTTATAGCTAAAACGAGCAGGCTTTGTATATATAGTAATGCCTCTTTGTTTTTCCAGATCATCTGTATCCAAAAATGCATCACCATGGTCTACTCTACCACGGCTGTTAATCTGACCTCCGTGGTATAATAATGCCTCTGATAATGTAGTTTTACCGGCATCAACATGTGCCAAAATCCCCCATACAGTACCATTCATTAATTGTAACCTCTGAATCCCTTACCAACAATCTCGCTACTATTAGTAATAGCAAAGAAAGCTCCAGGCTGGGTATTTTTTATGTAATTCTTCAATTCAACTGCCTGCTGACGCTTTAAGATGGTAAGAATTATTGTTTTGTCATTATGTCCATATGCCCCCTGTGCCTTGTAGATTGTAGCACCTTTTCCAAGTCCCTTCATAATAAAATTAACAATAGGCTCAGGGTCATCACATATAATAGTAAAATATTTTGCAAGATTAATATTCTCTATTGTAGTATCAACAACTAATGATTTAGACAAAAGACCAACCAAAGAAAACAAACCTGTCCTAATATCAAAAACAAAACTTGCCAAAACCACAATCAAAACATCTGTCAAAAATAGTGCCGTACCAATATCTGTCTTGGTATATTTTTTGAGAATCATAGCTACAATATCTGTTCCACCGGAGCTTGCGCCCAGATTAAAAAATATCGCCGATGCAAATGCAGGTAATCCAACCGCAAATATAAGCTCTAGCACAGGCTGGTCTGTCAGTGGCTGAGACAATGGGCAAATAATTTCTAATATACGCGGTCCAAATGAAACTATTGCTACAATATATGTTGTTTTTATTCCGAACTTCTTACCAAAAACGGCAAAGCCCAAAAGTAAAAGTGCGATATTGATTATCAAATTTATAGTACCGGGAGTAATGGGCAAAACTGCACCCAGAACTATCGATAAACCACTGACGCCTCCAAAAGAAAAATTATTCGGAAACTTAAAAAAATATACTCCTATAACCATTACGATTGCAGCAATCGTAAACATGCAAAATTCATATATTCTTTTTTTGTTAATAAGTCTTTTTTCTGCTTTATATGTCATTCTCCTTCACCCTCTCCTATCCTAATAATCTAAGCCCTTTAGGATAATGGTTTTTGATTTGTCCTTTAACAGCCTTCCCCCATCCTATAGAATAACCATCTACAGTAACGAGCAACCAACCATCTGCAACATCTGCCTGTATAGACATTCCTTTTAAATAATCCAGAATACGACTATCTTCGCAAGTTAAATTAAATGTATTTTTAACTTTATTCGAATCAAGAGCTAACGCTAATGCATGCCCCGGTTCAAATCTATTTTTCTTAAGTGTGCCTAAAAACAATCCGCCACGAACAACATGTAACCCTGTAAAATCCGGGCAGTCCTCAGGCAAACAATATAACAAGTCATTAACAAGATATAAGTTATCATTAAATGATGATTTCAAGGCATCTTTCTCAAAAGTTAAGTAATCATTTAATAACTTCTTATTGATTTTTGAGGCGTCCAACGTCTTACGATTAGCTATACACTCTGCCCCTCTGCCATCATCCATCTTTTTAAGGAGAGCTGCATAATGACCCTCGCCTCTGACCTTATGAGGCCATAAACGAATTTCTTTAATAAGCTCCATATCGGGATGTCGTGAAACAAAATCATTAACGGTCTCCTCATCCTCCGCCTTTGAAAATGTACAGGTACTGTAACAGATGTATCCTCCCGGAATTAACATAGCATATGCATTGTCCAAAATCTCAGCCTGCCTAGACGCACACATAAGGACATTTTCCGGTGACCATTCTCTACAGGCATCATGATTTTTTCTGAACATCCCCTCCCCTGAGCAAGGTGCATCAACCATTATTTTGTCGAAATACTCAGGAAATTTTACAGATAGCTTATCAGGAAATTCTGATGTAACAATAGCATTTTTTATTCCAAGTCTCTCTATATTTTCTGAAAGAATTTTTGCCCGATTTTTTATAGGTTCATTTGAAACAAGAAACCCCTTGCCATTTAATTTGCCGGCAATCTGAGTTGATTTGCCTCCCGGTGCTGCACATAAATCAAGGCAATAATCACCCGGCTTTGGATCAAGAAGCTCTGCAGGAAGCTGCGCAGATGCATCCTGAATATAGTATACCCCAGCTGCATGATACGGATGAATGCCCGGCCTGCTATTTTCATCATCATAATAATATCCGTACGGGCTCCATTCAACAGAACCTGTTAGTTTATCCTGAAGATAATCCAATGTATCCTGTCTAAACTTGATTGGATTAAAACGTAATGCGGAAATTTTGTTTTCTTCATATGAACGCAAAAACGCATGGAAGTCAGGACCTAAGTCCTGCTCCATGCGATTAATAAACTCAATTGGTAAAAATGTTGTATCAAACATTACATACGCTCCGGTGCTTTAAATCCAAGCAAATCAATTGACTTCTCAAGGACTCCTCTGGTAAGAATGAGAAGCTTGAGATAACTACTCGAACTTGGACTTTGTAAACCAAAGAACAAAATCTGTTTTATTCTTTTTATTCTCGTCTTCCTCAACGTCATCTCTAACGCCAACTGCCAGCTGTTCTTTCTCAACAGCTGAAGAAAATACATAATAATCATCCAGCTTGCTGGTGTCAAAATAAACATTGCCTCCGGCAACGTAAGCATAGCCCTTATCTAAAAGCACCTGAACCATATTAATAAATTCAGGTATACAATTCGTAGCCGGCTCAACCACATCAGGCCTCTTATTGCCAACAGAATCAAAATCCCTAAAAAATGCATCAGTATAATACTTGGCAATCTCCATGACCGTCTTGTGCTCACGCTTTGCGCCTGCCACCATCTTGTCCTCACCTGTATCGGCATCAGATGAAAGATGTCCCACATCAGTGATATTCATAACACGCTTAACATTGTAGCCTGCGTACTCCAAAGACTTAATGAGAGCATCCTGCATTATGTAGGTACGAATATTACCTATATGTGCATAATGATAAACTGTCGGGCCACAGGTATACATCGAAACCTGTCCCTCCACATTAGGCTTGAATTCCTCTACCTTTCTGGATAGTGTGTTATAAAATGTGAATTTATTTGACATACATATATCTCCTTAAACATCGATTAGCATTATTGACGAACACATCCTGAGCACCCCTGACAGGAACGGCCGCTGTCGTATATTACATTACTACCATCATAGAATTCGTATAGCAGACAAACCGCCTGAGAGGAAATACCTTCTTCCCTTCCTGTAAATCCCAAATGTTCCTCTGTCGTAGCCTTGATATTAACCTGCTCGACATCAATTCCCAGACACTTGGCTACATTTTCTTCCATCAACTCAATATACGGCCTAAGCTTGGGAGCCTGCGCAATAATTGTAGCATCTACATTCCCTACAACATAGCCTTTGTCCATCACCAATTCACGCACATGCTCCAATAATAACATAGATGAAATCCCCTTATACTGCGGATCTGTATCCGGAAAATGAGCCCCGATATCCTTTAATCCTGCCGCGCCAAGAACTGCATCGGCTATAGCATGTAAAAGTACATCTGCATCAGAGTGTCCCAACAAACCTAATGTGTGAGGTATATTAACACCTCCAATAATAAGGTCTCTACCCTCTACCAGCTTATGCACATCATAACCTGTACCTATTCTCATATCTGCTCCTAATATATAGTTTCATTATAAAATCAACCAAATTAACCAATACTGAATTATAACAAAAAACCTACTATTTTAATAGATAGAAATTCTTTTACTATAGATTATTGAAAAACAAGCCCAGCCCCTCATCGCATAAAACGAATAGGGCCGGGCTTATTATATTAACTATAATAATAACGTCTATTTATTATTAGTATCCTCAGGCTTGACTTCTTCGGGATTTGTCACCTGATTAGGATTAGCCATATTGCTATTCATATTGTTCATTGAATATGATGGTCCATTGTATATCCTGCTCCCCTGCGGTGCTACAGGTGTATTAGGCGCTTGATTAGGCATCATATTATTAGGATTTACAGGTCGTTGGCTGTATTGCTTGCGAAGCTGTTTTCTCGCCTTTCTGGACTTGCGTGTACAAATAAGAACAATCAAAACAATTATTAATACAACAACTATATAAGGCAATACATAAATTAAACCTATCAATACACCCTCTATAACTACAATAAAGCTATCGAGCGAATCAAGTATTGCTGCAGCTGCTCGGGTGCCAAATGTATCCTTCTTTATCTCAGTATATGTCACGACCTCGCTAATCGAAATATCAACTGTACAATACGACACCTTATTATCAAATGTCTTCAACTGCGCAGTATAGCTTTCGATCAGATACTGAACATCATCGATTCTATCCTCAATCTCAAGCAAATCATCAACCGTCTCAGCGTTCTGCTCCAACTCCTTGAGTCTCTCAAGCTTGGTATTAAGTGAACTGAGTCTGGCCTGAACATCAACATAGTCGGATGTTATATCATCGACATTTTCATCTAAATAAGTAACAGAGCCAATCGAACCAGCACTATTAATAAATCCACTGTAATTATCGGCAGGTATTCTAGCAGTAAAATAAGCACTGCGCGAGCCCTGATCCTTGCTACCGCTTACAGAAGTACTCTCCAAATAACCATTATATTCTGTAACCAGATTTTTGATGGATGCAACATCATCATCGAACGCCTTTGTCTCAATGTCGATATCAGATTCATATATCAGCTTTCTATCGGCTGTAACCTCTGTATCTAAGTCAAAATCATCCTCATCTGTAACGTTATCATCTGACGACTCATCCAGCTCGTAATCATCCTGTGTATCGCCATAAGTAGATGACGCACTTTTTTCAGAAAAGCTCTCGCTTGGCAGATAATCAAATCCATCCGAATAAACATCATCAAAATAGGAATAATATTCACCTGTAGAATACGCCTCAGTAGAATTATAACTTTCAGACTCTGATGAGTCCCCACACCCTGTAAATGCTAAAGTAGCTATGGCTAATAGTACTATCAAGCCTCTCTTTTTCATAACAACCTCCATCTATATTAATGTTATCAGAGTCAAAATTAAATTCTAACAAGCAAAGCTCATCTTTAACCTTGACCGTTTTATATTATAACATTTTAACCGGCATAAGGAACACTTTCAAACAGGTCATTTTCATCGATGCCATTAACATAAACTGTACCGTCTGTTATCTCATAAACAAAATATCCAAGGGTGCCATCGTCAGCAACAAATCCCATAACCGTCTGATTATCATTGTAAATCAAGAGTGTAGGATAAATGACAGTCCCCTTATTCAACGTCTGTGTGCTATCAAAACTGCTCGAGCTTGATGAAAATTCCAGATCCTGTGCCAACGTAAGTCCCACCGCATTAGAATTATTAGATGGATTATTGTCGATTTTTTGAGTAGTGCTTTCGGCTGTAAGGCCATCAGAATCATACTTATAATCTGTTGATACCTCCCATGTACCGAGAACATCCTTTATAGTTGTTAAAGTAATAACGCCATCTCTGATAGATGCAATGCCATATTCATCATCTGTGATAAGCTTTAACCCATCTGCAGAATACATGTACAGATGTTCCCAGCCATTGTCCTCATAACCATCGACAAATACATAGTCACCGTTGGTGCTATGAACATAATACCCTGTAATTCCATACAAGGAATCATTTTTGATTGAAACCGTATTCTCGCCTAACGTAAGTGAAAAATCAGATTTCCCCGAATCATAATCGTACTCACCGGCGATCTCGATAGTCTCGTATTCTCCGTCACCATCGACATCAACCTTTTCTACAAGACCATTATTAACAAGTGCTGCAATATAAAATCCATCCTCCGGAATATAATCTGCTTTAAATCCGGAAAGCTCAGAATACGGAATAGTAAATGTAGGTATACCGGCTGCATAAGGAGCTATAGAATACTGTTCAAAACAAATTACAAGTCCACGATTATCAAGCCACATACCATATTCATTTGAATCTCCGGTAAGCGCCTGAGAAATTATATCCTGATAACCATCATATAGCCCTGCTGTGTATTCTTCAGGAGACTCATCAACAATTGAGCAAATGTATGCCAGCGCATCATCAGAAATATCTCCCAAATCCGAAATATCTAAAATCTCTCCGGTCTGAGTATCAAATACTATACCCTCTTGTGTTTCACTGCCATGTGCGCCACCTTCGAAAGAATCTATTGTAAGCTTCACACTAAAAATCTGATTGTCACATCTGACAACCTCTACGGTTTCATTATAGAAGTATTCCGGTGCATAATAATCCTCGTCATCAGATGACACCAATGCCGAATCAGCCTCTGCCTGCTCCGAGTAATAATCAGCATTACTGTTAAAACCATTCAATAGTTCATTAAATTTTTTGGCAACAGCCTTCTTTAAAACATCATGATTATTGTCTGTAATCTCTACTGATTGAAAGCTACCACTAAAATAATCACTGCTGCTATCATATAAAGTTGTGGATGTAGCATACTCAGGTATAGAAACATCAGCATCCTCTTCCACATCAGACGTGTCATCCACTAATGTCTGTTCGGTAGATTCCTGTGTATTTAAATCACCTCTGTGAGTCAAATACAATCCCACGCCAATCATAATAATAAATACCAATAAACAAATTATCAGCACTCGTCTTGTTCCTTTATTCATTGCAAATCCTCCATTATTTTGGCACTAACCGGTTTGTCATTTCTGAAGCAAAGTATACTACATATCTGTACTATTTCAAGTAGAACAGTTGCATTCTTAAGAAATCTTTAGAAACCACTTTAGATTTTTGTTTTCATCAAAAATCTAAAGTTAAAACAACAAAGCAGGGCTCGCAAATGCGAGCCCTTGAAAGGAGGATTTATATAAAACAAACAGAAACAATCTACAATACAGCTATTTTATTACAAGCCTCTTTGCACCCTCTGCAGCCAATGCGCTTCGAACCGTCTCCGATTCATCAAATGTAACCTGCGCGCATAATCCTGAGCCCTTCATTCTCTCAGCCGCAAAAGATAAACCATTATTCTTTCGATCAAGCTTTGGAGAATCTATCTGATCCGGATCCCCTAGCAATACAACCTTTGAGCCCTTACCTGCTCTTGTTATAATTTCCAATATCTGACCGATAGTACAATTCTGAGCTTCATCCACAATAATAAAGGAATTGACAAGAGAACGTCCTCGCATATACGCAAGAGAACATATTTCCAAAATTCCGGTCTCAAACATATCCTCTATTTGCATCTTAATCTGTTCTTTTTCCTCATTTTGCCCCTTTAAAAGAACTTGAAGATTATCCATAAAAGGCGCAATGAGCGGAGTCATCTTTTCCTCTAAATCTCCCGGTAAAAAGCCGAGATCATTATCTGATAGAGTATTACTACGAGTAATCATAATTCTATCGAAGCCATTATGATAATAGCCCTGCAGCCCCGCCGCCAATGAAAGGAATGTTTTGGCTGTTCCGGCACTGCCCTTTAATATTACAAGCGGTATTTCTTCCGGACTTGCGAGTAATGCATATAACGCAAATCTCTGACCCACATTACGAGGCTGACAATACGGTGTATAGTAATCCCTATCCTTTAGCAGATGCCATCCATCCTCTTTAAATGTATACAATGCAGAATTGCTTCCATCTCTGCATATTCCAAACTCATTTAAAATAAATCCCTTATTGAAAGGACTATCAATATCATCCTGTGTTATGTCACGGCGTCCCGGATAATTCTCATTGTCAATAATCATCTCATTATGATAACCCTGAACAACGCAACCACACATAGCGGCATTGATTCTCATAGATATATCATTTGTAACTAAAACCGTCTCCAAATCACTGCTTTTTGCAATTCCAAGTACGCCATTAATTATTCTGTTGTCAGGTCGATCCAAGGTAAATTCAGCCGGAACCAGCTTTTCAAATTCAGATTCTTTGGCGATTTTAAAAAGACCGCCATTTGGCATGACCACCCCAGTCGCATAGTCGCCCTCTATGGACTCAATGTTTCTTATTGCTTCTCGTGCTCCATAGCCCACCTCTGCATAGGCTGTCTTCTTTGAATCCAGCTCCTGAAGAGTCGTCGTGGTGATGATAACATTATTATCATCAAAACCAAACAGCGCAGTCGGACAATGAATAAGGATATTAGTGTCTAGTACGTAGTTTTTCTTCATAGGGGTCACGCTCCTTATATTAAGTTTTTAAAATTGCCTAATAGATTGTCTAGACAATTCTTTTTGATATATTAATTTTATCGCACTTTTATACTAATAGCCACATTATTTTGATGTTATTTTTGTGAAAAACCCCAGATGTTGATGATGTCTTTTATGTTACATCACCAAAATCTGGGGGTTAATTTGTTATTTAAATTCTGCCATCTCTACTTCTGACATAAATGGTATAGATTGAGCCGCGCCTTGCTTTTGAACTGTCAACGCCGCTGCCTTTGTTGCAAGAATCAAGCTTTCACGTACGGGAAGCTTCTTTATCATTCCTGCTATAAAAAATCCGGTAAAAGTATCGCCTGCAGCAGTGGTATCAACAGCCTGCACATCAAAGGCCGGCTGATAATACTCTTCATCGCCATGATGATAAATACTACCGCCCTTGCCCAGGGTAAGCAATATCTTGGAATTACTAAAGCTTGCCTCCATTGCAGCCACAATAGTAGTCGGCGTAGTCATCCCGGTAAGCTGCTGTCCCTCAGTCTCATTGAGCACAAACACAGATATCTTGCCCAGGTCACAATCATGCTTAATTACCGAATCAAGGGGTGAAGGATTAAGTACAATTGTCATCCCCCTGGCAAATGCCTGATCAATTAGATAAGGTAATTCATTAATTTCATTCTGTAAAAGCAATAAATCACCGGATTTAAAATTTGATAGGACCTCGTCTACGTACTCTTTTGTATTTTTCTGATTTGCGCCACCGCAAAGAATAATTGAATTTTGGCCTGATGAATCCACCTGAATAATTGTATGCCCACAGCGCCCTGTAACAGTCTTGAGGTAATCCGACAATATTCCATAATCCTCGCAGGCATCGTAAAACTCCAGTCCCTCCTCGCCAACGAGCCCAGCATGATATACAGGCACGCCGGCTCTTGCAAGAGCCACCGACTGATTAAAGCCCTTACCGCCCAGATTCATCCGAATGGTATCGGAAGAAATTGTCTCACCTTCCTTGACAATGTGGTCGACACTGTAACAATAATCCATGTTTAACGAACCGAAATTCAATACCTTCATATTGGACACCTCTCAGCTATATTCACTATATACGTCCTAATAAAAGAATTCCTGCCAATCCATAATATGTAATAACAGCAACCATATCATTAACCGTTGTAATAAGAGGACCTGACGCAACAGCCGGATCCACCTTTATCTTGTGAAAGAACATAGGAATTATAGTTCCCACAAGACTTGATATCATCATAGCAACAAAAAGTGAAAATCCTACGATGGTTGATATCTGAAATGCAGCAAACCACAAATATCCCTTCATTGCATGCAAATAAATAGCTATAAAAACTATTGCAAAAGCGCCTAATATCAAACCGTTAGTTCCGCCTATACGAACCTCTTTAAATACAAATGCCGCCTTTTCTCTGCCAGACACATCCTCATCCATAAGCACTCGAATCGTGACAGCAAGAGACTGAGTGCCAACATTACCTGCCATATCCAAAATAAGCGACTGAAAAATAACAAGCACAGCCATTGCCGCAACCACAGTGTCAAATAATCCTATAACAGAACTTGTAACCAGTCCCAATCCAAGGAGCAATATAAGCCATGGCATACGTTTTTTGATTGACTCGCCAAGCTTTTCGTCAAGATCCTCCTCGGCGGTCAAACCTGCCAACTTGGCGTAATCTTCTCCCATCTCATCATCCACAGCCTCGATGATATCCTGAGAAGTAATAATACCGATAATTTCATTAGACGGATTGAGAACCGGAATGGAATCCTCGGCATAGTCCTTTAACATTTCGATAGTATCAGAAATCTGTGCATCGGCCTGCACACTGGGATAGCTATGACTGATAATATCCTCAAGCGGAGTATAATCCCTGGCAATAATCAAATCCCTCAGGTCAATGGCGCCATAATATTTTTTATCTACGTCCTCAACGTAGATTGTATTAATATTGTCATTGTCCTTTGATTGAGCAATCAAAGAGCGCATTGCCTGCTTGACCGTAAAATTGCTACCTATAGTAATGAAATTGGTAGTCATCATACTACCGACCTCATCATCGTCATAGGAATTAATCAGGCGGACATCTGCAGATGCCTCATTATCCATCAAAGATATGAGCTTTTCTCTCTGTTCCTCGTCCTCAATATCCTCCAAAGCATCAACGGCATCATCCGCATCCATGTTCTCGAGGACATCAGCAGCCTGCTCAGGTGTAATCTCTGCCAGATACTCTCCTACATCCTCAATATAAGGGAAAATCTCTGAAATCTTTTCCGCACCGAGAATTGTATACAGTCTCTGACGATCCTTAGGCTCCAACGCCTCGAAAGCCTCGGCGATATCATTCTCATGATAATCATCGAGAGCCTCTGTCAATTCTGTCGCAGAAAGATTAGAATGAAATAAGCGAATGATTTCCTCTGCTTTGGTAATTTCTAAAATATCCTTATCCTTTGTTTCCATAGTAAATTCCACCCTGACGGGTGAGCGCTAATACGCATCGAAATTATTTGCCAAAAACTCTGCAAATAAAAAAAGTCACCACGAAAATGGAGACACTCAAAAAAAATATACCGATTGATAGCTGCTCTGGAAAACAATCTATAATAACAAAATCTATAGAAAGCAGCCTGGTATATTGATTATATGAAATGCCTCATCGTTGCACAATCGCCCGTGACTGTCCGATTTATCCATAGCTGCTCTCCTTTCAATTTTATAAAATGCTTTGTTACAATAATAACCACAAAAACTTTATCACATGAAATTAGATTTTGTCTAGGGTCTTAGCAAAGTTTTTCAACCATTTTTCTGTCAAATGTAACAGATTTCACCCCATCCACCTCAATTTGATATAAAGCATTGGCTGCAAGGTGCTCAGCAGCCTGTTCAACATTGCGTATTCCCGTGCTGATAACGAATTTATCCATAACCGCATCAAGCCCATCCTCTGTCACAATACATTCGTCATCCCTCATTCCAATTCTCTTTAGTACCTTTGGCAATGAAAATCTTCTAAAAATCTCCTTCTTTTCCTCGACGGAATAATCAGGAATGTCTATAACCGCAAAGCGAGACATCAGCGGTGCAGAAATATCAGATTTGACATTAGCTGTGGCAATAGGATAAACACCCATTGTCGGTATCATACATTCCATATAATTGTCTGTGAAACCAAGATTATCAAGCAATGTAAGCAATACGTCTGCAGGATTACCATTTCCTTTTCCGGAAGAAGCCTTGTCCAACTCATTTATTATAAAAACAAGATTGCTAGTACCGGAATTAGAAAATGCTTCCATAATAATACCCGGCTTGGCATTTGAATATATTCTCGAGCTGCCGGTAAGCTGCTCAGGATCATTTATAGAGCTCATATCAAGTGTCGTCCATGGCAGCTTAAGAATTCTTGCAACAGCATATGCAATCTGAGACTTGCCAACCCCCGCCGGACCACACAAAAGCAATCCGTAACTAGGCAACGTATGTGTACGATTGACCTGAATGACCGTCTCCATAATTCGCTGTTTGACAGACTCCAGCCCATACAGTTCCTCATCCAGAATCCGTCTGGCCTCCATCGGGTCTATTGCTTCAAAATAATCGCTTTTCCACTGAATACCAGTCATTATGGATAATGCTCTTTGAGCATGACGTCTCTCCTCAATTGTAACCTCAGAAGACTTTGCGACTGCAAGATTTCTTCTTGCCCACAGTCTAATATTATCCGGAAATGTACGTCCCGCACAGGTAATAAAATCTGTAATAGACTGTATACTTGTGAGCTTCATGTCATCGCCGTCTTCAGCCTCATCCTCATCTGATTCATCCTCAGGTGGAGCACTACTTGAAAACAGCCGCTCCATCATAAATTGTAGGAATCCATCCTCTGCTGATAATTTGCTACTTCCGGTACTAATCTCTCTAATTTTGTATACAGAATATCCCTCAGCAGTTGACGCCCCTGACAATCTCACAGGAATATGGTTTTCCCCCATCCAGCCTAATAAGCTGACAAAACGGGAATCAACCTTCAAAATATCCGTTGGCTCTATTCCATTCTCAGTCTCATATTCAAAACTTGTCCTTGTAATAGGATTAGTAAAAACTCCGTTTATATGATGACAAAGCTTTCCTGCATCATCCCTCAAAATAAGAATAGGTCGCTCGACTGTAGCTTGCGATTCATCTGATTTAAAAGTCGCATATGTCTTTACTGCCTGTTTTTTATCGTTATCTTCCTGTGAAAAATCAAATACTGGCATTCTCCCTCTCCTTGATGAATATTTCTTCATTTTGATTAAGTGTACCAAAACTCTTTAGCAAGGTAAAGCAAATCCATGCAGGAATTCCTGCAACAAAACGAGATTTCAGATATTAAACTAGTCCATTGATAAAAAATTGTGGTTTTCTAGTTGTAATTCATGTTAAATCAATCGGTTTATCAACATATTATCATTCTAGTGTATACAATTTTTAAAATCAGCAGACATTTCTCATTCCATACAATCTGTCCATGTAGATATTTCACCCGCAATACTTTAGTCTGCTAACACGTTACCGTGGTGTGCTGACAAATGTCCGTGAATGATGTACAATCTTTGCTGTTGTGACAATACACTAATCAGATTATTAATTTAGGATAAATCAATAATCAATATAACGATAATGGAGATAATTTATGAAACAAATAATCAAGACAGCAATAATCGTTATAATAGGAAATTTCTTTTATGCTCTGGGAGTTGCTTTTTTCATTGAACCGGCAGGCCTAATAACCGGGGGTGGCACCGGTCTGGGGCTATTTTTCCATCATATGTGGGGTATCCCAACATCATCCGCAGTTTTCGTGATTAATACAATTTTATTTATCGTTGGACTTGTTGCAATGGGAAAACGTTTTTCTGCAAATACACTGCTTTCCACCTTTTGTCTACCTATCGAGCTCAAAATCGCAGAAATGATTGCATCACACTTTACTCAGGTAGATGATGTAGTTTTGTGTACAGTATTCGGCGGACTTATTATTGGTGCAAGTCTTGGAATTGTAATCAGAACCGGGGCATCTACCGGTGGAATGGATATTCCACCTATTGTAATCAATAAATACTTTGGTTTTTCTATATCTTCAGTCATGTGGGCCTGCGATATTTGTATTTTATTTATACAAGCATTGTTTACCGATATTAATCTTGTTTTGTACGGTGTAATCCTTGTCGTAATTTATACTGTCACATTGGACAAAATGCTAATATTAGGAAAGTCCCGCAGACAAATAAAAGTCGTCAGCACCAAAAGCGATGAAATAAAAAGAGCAATACTGCAGGATATTGATAGAGGTGTTACGATGCTATATGGTCACACCGGATACCTAGGCAAAGATACAAATATAATATTATCTGTTGTTTCAGATCGTGAAATTGCAAAAACAGAACGAGTTATTCATCAGATTGATCCGGAGGCATTCATTATTGTCAGTCGTGTTTCCGAGGTCAGAGGACGAGGATTTACTACCCAAAAGAAATATTTGTAAACAAAAAACGGGAATTCATTGCAAAAGCAACGAATTTCCGTTTCTAATTTAAAGATTAAATTCTGCAAGCGATTCTCCAACCATAGTAGCCTTGGCGCTAGTGCCTTCAAGTCCATCTCTGATTAACTTCCAATTATCCAAGAACCAGTACGCCTGAGATGGATGCTTATATAAAGAAACAAGCTGTGCACCCTCGTATTTATACGGATATACCAACGGCAAATTAGCAGGTCTAGCGGTAGTAAAAAATACAACATATTTATAATGCTGCTTTTCTAAAGCCTCCGGCGTCCCACAATAACAAATGGACTCGCCAAAATCCTTGGAATATATAAACTTCATCTCATATTGTTCCCAATCCAAGCCGTTCATATTCTCGACAGTAAATTCCGGAACTCTTGATTTTTTCTTTGCCGCATCCTCAGCCTCGGCTTCCATGGATTTTTTGACGGCATTAGCCCACTTTCTGGCTTCTAATTTGTCCATCCTACCGGCATAAAACAAATCTTCCTTTTTGGCATTTTCAGAATCTTCCTCTGATTGGGCAGGATCATGGCCTGTCTTTAGCCAATAATTCACAATATTAAGGTTTTTACCAAGCTGTCTCATATGAGGATAGTATTTAGTATCGATTTCATGGAGCTCGTTAAGATAATCCTGAAACTCCGCCTTTGCTGCCTCTTCCTCGTTTTTCTTGGAAAAATACAACAACAAGACTATCAACAAAACTATTCCCACGCATATGCAAATAATTATGTAACCTGCCATATGTATGCTCCTTCAGATAAAGTAATCATGGCATAACCCAATTAAACCAAACGGCTAATAATAAGAGCAAGTACTATAACAACAATAATAAAATTAATAAGTGAAACCACTGTAAGCAAATTCAATCTGGTCATGAAATTGCTCATAGAAAGACCACCAAATCTCTCATCTAAAGATTTCTTTATACCGGTAGAAAAATTATCAAAAAGCTTTTTTAATGGAGTAGCATAATCCAATTCACATTGAATGTTTTGAACACTCTTTTCTATGCTTTTGCACTTGTTTATAACCGGAGTATTTGCGCTATTCAGCTCAGATATCATCCCATTTTGCATCCTATCAAGCTTGGAATTTATTTTATCATCGATATGATCAAGCCTATCAACGAGAGAATCCATAACAACATTTAGTCTGTTGATGTCCTGACTAACTCTATAAATCTCGTTTCGAATATATGCCTCATCATAAGATGTGTCGGTAGCGCTGTCTATATTCTCCTCGTTTGACTGATTATACCTGGGAGGAATCAGAACAGGCGCCTTGCCAGGGATATTAATCTTATTTGTTGATTTTACATGTCTGTTATTCACTCTCATAACCATTCTCCCTCAAATCAACAACTACTTAATACTTAGTATTTTATCACTTTTTTAATTATATTGTATAAAATTCACATTACTTTTCGATTTTAAGCTTCTCTGCCATTCTGTATATCCGAGTTGCATTCTGCTGAATCTGCTTACGAGGAATTGAACCATCCTTAAGTCCTGCAACGATTCCGTCAAAATCTTTCTTAGAGCCCGGCATAAACAAATCGCCTCCGGCCTTGACCACCTCTGCTGCCAATGCTTCTCTGTATGATGTACCCATATTTACCATCATGTCTACTACCCAGTCAGTCATAACAATTCCCTGGTATCCATACTCACAGCGAAGAATATCCTCGATAAGCCCACGATGCTCAGCCGTATGTGTACCATTCAAAAGATTGTATGATGTCATAATTGCATGTGGCTGAGCTTTTCTCACGCAAATACCAAATCCCTTAAGATATATCTCACGCATCGCACGCTCAGAAACCTTACTGTTATTAAAATATCTATTTGTCTCAGCATTATTTGCAGCATAATGCTTGATTGTTGTTCCACATCCCTTATGAGACTGTACCCCCTCAGTGATCGCAGCTGCCATTAAACCTGATACCAGTGGGTCCTCTGAATAATACTCAAAATCTCTACCGCATAGAATGCTTCTATGAATATTAAGCGCAGGAGCAAGCCATAATTGAACATGGAAACGCTCCATCTCATCGCCTACAATATTCCCATAATTCTTTGCCAAATCATAATTAAATGTCTGTGCGATTGCTGTACCAATTGGAATAGCAGTTGCATATTGGTTCTTAATAACTTTATCTTTCTTTGGCCTCTTAAGCTTGGATTGAATCTTCATGAGAAGCTTGGAAGCACCACCCATGAAATCTTCCATGCCGGCAAAACTAGAATCAATGCCATGGGCTCCGTTTTCATCTTCATAATAGTGCTTGGAAAGTCTGAGTCCTGCAGGGCCATCCGCCATTACAATACTTCTCACGCCCTTATTTCTCAGAACAGATGTGGTCTCACCTGCGGCACCGGCAACAGAAAATGATGCATTTCCTATTACACTAAATCCCTTAGCATTGGGATCAAACGCACCTGTATTAATATATGCCAGTTCTTCATCAGACAATCCGGCAATCACATCATCAACAGGATAATCCTTGTCATATACAACATTTACGGTCTTAAAATCAGATTCAGACAAATTAATTGTTGTCACATTACCCGGAACAGTGATAATCGCCCTGTCACTAGGAACAAAATCATTAAATCCTGGGTCACCAATAACATTTTTAACCTTCATTGTCTTAATATCATCAGCAAGAGAAATCGCTCCGGCAATAACGGTATCTACACTGCTGTCTCCAACAGAGATAACGTACAATCCCTTTTCAAGCACATAAGCAGCACTGCTTGTATCATAGGAAGCAATATCTGACATATAAAAGGTCGCTGTGACAGTTTGACTCTCTCCCGGCAGTAGCTCCTTAGTCTTAACGAATGCAGCCAAATCCTGATATGGCTTGTCCAGCTTTCCTGATGGACACGAAACATATACCTGAACAACATCCTTGCCGGCATAATCTCCAATATTGGAAACCTTAGCGGTAACAGTTATTTCCTGTACCATATTTGTGACCGAAACAGGCTCCACTGAAAAGTGTGTATAGCTCATTCCAAAGCCAAACGGAAACATAGCTTTCTTTCCAACAGAATCAAAATATCTATAACCAACATAGATGCCCTCAACATAGCTATTGTCATCCAAATTTCCAAAATCCGGGAAATTAAAATAATCATCAAATTTAGTCCAAGTAGTGGCAAGCTTGCCGGATGGATTCATTCTGCCCAAAAGAATCTCAGCCAATACATTTCCTGTAACTACACCTAGCTGAGATAATAATAGAATGTTCTTGACATCGGCAACAGATGAAAGATCTACCGCGCCGCCCACATTGAGTACCAACATGAACTTTTCATACTTTGCATTTAAGGCAAGAATGTCTCTTGTCTCGGAATCTGTAAGAAGAACATCTCCCTTTGCGACTGATCTATCACTTCCCTCACCGGAATTACGTGATAAGACATAAATGCAGGCATCACCATCACCTGTCAATTCAAGCTCATGTTCCGGCTCAGCCTCAGTCTTACCCATTGCAAAAAGGAACGGATTCTGGCCTGCAGCCTTTGCATCGCTCTTAATCTTTTTAACGAAATCCTTGTGTCTAGTGTCAAGAATCTCGTCATAAGCGTCAAGCCATTCACCGGTCGTAATAGAAAATCCGGCTTCCTTTAGGCCCTGCTCAACATTAATAGAAAAACGACTGTTAACATCACCTGATCCGGTACCGCCCTTAATTGTATGTCTGACACCATTGCCATAGGCAGCTATTTTACAAGGGGAAGCCAAGGGAAAGCTTCCGTCCCTTTTTAGAAACAACGTACACTCCGCCGCTGATTTCTTAACAAAATTTAAGTGTTCCTGCTCGTATTTTTCCATTTCACCTCTCCTTATCTAATTTTAAATCTCCTTATACTATAACATTTCTTACTTGCAAATAAATGACTTATTCTTGTCAAATACTGACATAATTTCTCAACGAAAAAATCTATCTTTCACTAATAAAGGGACCATCCAATAGGACGGTCCCTAAATAACATATTTAGCGGGACAATTATGAAATGAAACTAAAGTGAAAATCTTGCAACAAATCCCTGCAATTCCTGTGCATTATTTGAAAGTTTGTCTGAAGCCTGAGCAACCTCATAAGAAGATGCCGTCTGCTGCTGTGAAGCAGCAGAAACATTAGATGTCTCATCTGCAACAGCTATACTCATCTGTTCTATATCGTGAATATTTCTTGAAATTGTATCTGTTCCTCCCGAAAGCTGATCAACAATACTATTCATTGTATTTGATTCATCTGATATAGAATTTACCATATTAACAATATTATTGAATGTGCCACCGGCTTCCTGTACAAGATTTGCACCATTGACTACATTCTGTGCACCCTCACGCATTGACTCTACTGCATCCTGTGAATTCTTGGTAATACCGGCTATCAATTCAGTAATTTTGAGCGCAGCCTGATTTGACTCATCAGCAAGCTTAGAAATCTCACTTGCTACAACAGCAAATCCTTTGCCCATTTCGCCTGCTCGAGCCGCCTCTATGCTGGCGTTAAGAGAAAGCAAGTTGGTCTGACTTGCAATTTCAGATATTGTAACAACGAACTCATCTATACTCTTTAGTCTCTCACCAAGCCCCTCAACAACCTCGGCTGTATTTTCTACTGAAACTCTTATGCTTTCCATCATATCAGTTGCATTTGTCATATCCTCAGCACCTGAAATAGCAGCATCATTTGTAGCCTTGATCATATCAGAAGAACGACGAATCGCCTCTTCAAATTCTTTCATATTGGAAACAAACGAATCAGTCTCCTCACTCGCACCTGATACCGCATTAATCTGAGTACTGCAAGAATTAGCAACATTTGTACAAGAGGTAGCTACCATTTCACTTGCTTCCGCAGACTGTGATGCTGATGCTGAAAGCTCCTCGGAAGCTGCTGCAACAGATGATGTAGTATCTGAAATCTGCAACATCAAATCCCTGATATTGCTATGCATCAAATCAAGAGCCGTAGAAATTTCACCTATCTCATTGTTTTTATCATGAAGCTTCCTTACCTCAGTCAAATCTTCATTTTCGGTAAAATCACTGTTAGACATTCTAACCAACTGTCGGGATGCCTTTTTAATAGGGTCCGCAATTCTGCCACCAAACAAGAACGCAATTACAACACCTATTACAATTAATACGACAAGGATGATAACCGTCGCAATCACACTCTGTCTTAAAGCTGCATTTGCAACAGTTGTATATTCTGATTTCATCTCATCTATCTGATCAATCCAGATACCTGTGCCAATTACCCAATCGTATGGCTCAAAATAAGCTGAATAACTCATCTTAGGGAGAGATTCGGTCTCGTCAGGTTTTGGAAAACTAAAATATGCATATCCTCCACCATCCTGCATGCCGGCAGCAATAATTTCCTGAATATAATAAACACCATCATTATCCTGCGCATTATATCTGTTAGTTCCTTCTGTATCTCGTCCAAGAAGAACAACATTAGTTCCATCAGAAGTGTCTATCCAAAAATATCCATCTCCATCATCATAACTAAGCTCGCGAACATAATCTGCAGCAATCTTCTTTGCCTCAGCCTCTGTGTAAACCCCTGCCTGTTGTTGCTCATATACCTGTTCAATTAAGCTTATGGCATTTTCGACCTGGTATTTTAAGATAGACTGCTGATCCTCTAAAAGTCTGTCTCCATACGCCTCGACTTGTTCTTCATTTGTGGACACAGTGTTGTAAATTGTAAATCCGGAAATGATGATACCCGTAACCAAAACCGCCCCTAAAATAACACATACAAGAGTTGTTTTCAGACTTCCTCTCTTTTTTGTTTCCATAAACTCGCACTCCTCCAATACATATTAGATTTCTATTTCCCCAAGAAAATTAATCTAACATAACTATTATTTATCATACGATAAATAATACCCCCTTAATATTTCACATTTTGAATATATCAAATGTTAAGTTTTCTTTCAATAACAACAATTTTCTGTAAATTAAAGCAAAAAGTCGGAAAACCTTGTAAAATCAAGGTTTTCCGACTTTTAATACACAGGTGTGTCACAAAACTTTCATTATTTGGTTTGATATAATCCTATGCCACTATGGTCATATTCAGAAACTAAAAACTAATATGAAAATTTCCTCTTGTCATTTTTGATTATTATGATATTCAATTCTTGCTGTATTAAATAAACATAATGAACTAGCTATAAGGACACCTACCACAGGCATCGACCCCCAAAGTATGCTCGACCTCACGACAGGAAATCCTATCAAAAATATAATATATAACAATATTTCACCACACAAAATAATATATGAAACCGCCTTTGTTTTGCGATCATTGTCCATAGACTGAGCAAACACTGCACAATGTACCGTAAGAGCAACCATAATAAACCTAGCCACAACCTCAGCCCAATCTGCTATGCCATCTCCTACCAAAAGCGATGCTCTAAGAGCCTCTAACACTGCATATGCATACACAACACTTTTAAAATACACATCGTCCTTTTTTTTGAAATTAAATATACCAAAAACTATTATTGCAACACAGGCTATTGCCTGACCGCAATAGATAATAAGTCGTCTATAACTTTCAAGAGAATGTCTGATGCCAATTATTGTGATTGCAAATGCAATTATCATTATTGCCACCTGCAGCATCATCATAACTCCCGTTTTGGTACTTACACCATGTTTGTTTCTAAATTTCTGCTCGTTCATTTTTCACTCCCCACACTATAATATAAGCGTTAAACTCTTACTTGTTATTATAACACTCTTTGCAAACGCAGCGTATTTTTATTTAACGCCGATAGCATTTTGGTTAATCCCCCAATGCGTCTTTTGTAGACCCCTTATATTAGGAATGACTTAACTAAAAGCTTTTCTTATCTTATCAATTAATTTCACATCTGCCGGCAACCAATCAACTGAGTCCAATTCACCTTTCGTAAGCCACTTTGACGCCTCAGCTTCTTTAAGTTCCAAGCGACCTTCCTTCACTTCGCAATAAAAACAATCCATAGAAAGATGGAATGAAGGATAATCGTATTCAATGGTATCAATAAAGGGTCCAACCTCAATAAGCGTATCCAATTCTTCTTGGATTTCTCTTACAAGTGCTTGTTCCGGGGTCTCTCCTTCTTCAACCTTTCCACCGGGGAACTCCCATCCGCCTTTTAAATCTCCATATCCTCTAGCAGTTGCGAAAATCTTATTTTTTTCTTTAATAGAATCACAGATTACTGCTGCAACAACTTTTACCGTTTTCATAAAAGCTTTCTCCCTTCTAACGTATGCATTAAGTCTGATCAATCCATTTCCTTTAGATACTCCTTCAGCTTAAACACACAAAAATAGACACTTTAATATAATGTATCACATTTTATGAGGCACTTTTAGGGTTGCTCCTCACATTTTATTATTTCTTGGCTAAAGTGATATAAACGTAAAAAGCTCTATCACCTAATGAGATTTTCACATTCAGCTATACTATTGCCGGTTTTTATTTTTTAATAAAAAATGCGTCCTTGAAATTACCTTATAATAATTCCCAGAACGCATCAACTATATGCCATATAAATTTTTTTGCCTATAAGCTTATACCCAAAACTTTTTTCATTTTTAGGTAAAAATATAGGGAGTCAAAATGACTCCCTATACTAGAAATAGCTTAAATTCAAGCTTTTAATTAGTGTTTCTCGGCGATAGCTGCCTGTGCTGCAGCAAGTCTAGCGATAGGTACTCTAAATGGAGAGCATGATACATAGTCAAGACCAATCTTGTGGCAGAATTCTACTGAAGATGGATCTCCACCGTGCTCACCGCAGATACCTACGTGAAGCTTAGGATTAACCGGCTTGCCGAGCTTGATAGCTGTCTCCATGAGCTTACCCACACCTGTCTGGTCAAGCTTAGCAAATGGATCATTCTCGAAAATCTTTGCATCATAGTAAGCATTTAAGAACTTACCTGCATCATCACGAGAGAAGCCGTATGTCATCTGTGTAAGATCGTTTGTACCGAAGCAGAAGAAGTCAGCCTCTGTAGCAATCTCATCAGCTGTAAGAGCGGCACGTGGAATCTCGATCATAGTACCAACTTCATACTCAAGCTTAGCGCCTGCTGCTGCGATTTCAGCGTCAGCTGTCTCTACAACAACATCCTTAACATACTTAAGCTCCTTAACCTCACATACAAGTGGTATCATGATTTCAGGCTTAACATTCCAATCAGGATGAGCCTTCTGTACTTCAATAGCAGCGCGGATAACAGCCTTTGTCTGCATCTTTGCGATTGAAGGATATGTAACTGCAAGACGACATCCTCTGTGACCCATCATTGGGTTGAACTCGTGGAGTGACTCACAGATATTTCTGATTTCCTCTACTGACTTATTCTTAGCCTTTGCAAGCTTCTCGATATCAGCATCCTCTGTAGGAACGAACTCATGAAGTGGTGGATCAAGGAATCTGATTGTAACAGGGCATCCCTCAAGTGCTTCGTAAAGAGCCTTGAAGTCTGACTGCTGGTAAGGAAGAATCTTATCAAGAGCAACCTCTCTTTCTTCCTCTGTATCAGAGCAGATCATCTCTCTAAATGCTGCGATACGCTCTGGCTCGAAGAACATGTGCTCTGTACGGCAAAGACCGATACCTTCC